>OBJZ01000033.1_pt1 | contig 206036 bp, 190 predicted proteins | sample 1481641 | NCBI WGS metagenome assembly OBJZ01 (sample SAMN02364493, study PRJEB22542) | human gut metagenome | isolation source: fecal sample | host: premature infant | place: USA: Chicago, IL | collected 2012-01 | reverse complement strand
GGCTCCTGCCGGGCCCAACATTTATCTAGCCGCCTCTAAATCTTTTCTGGCTCTATCTTCCATACCTCGCGAGCGTAGTCGCCGATGGTACGGTCGGAGCTAAAACGGCCCGAGTTAGTGATGTTCTTCCAACACTTGGCCGCCCACTGCCTAGAGTCGGCGTAGTCGGATACAAGTTGGTCGCGAACCTTACGGTAGTCTGCGAAATCCCCCAGCACGTAGTACATGTCGGCCGGTTCGTATCCGGGCGATTCCAGAAGGGATCTGCGCAGGTCGTAAAACATTCCGGTGCCACCGTCGTCTAGAGTGCCATCGACCATGGCGTTTACCACCCGCTCCAAGCCTTCGGTTTCGTGCATAGTGCGCACCGGATCGTAATTTTCGCGCAGCTGGTTCAGCTCTTCGACGCGAGCCCCAAAAATGTAGGCGTTTTCAGTTCCCACCGCTTCCACGATCTCGACGTTAGCCCCGTCCATAGTTCCCAAAGTGAGCGCGCCATTCATCATGAACTTCATGTTTGACGTGCCCGAGGCCTCTTTTCCGGCCACAGAAATTTGTTCCGACACATCTGCAGCAGGGATTATGTTCTCGGCGGGGGAGACGTTGTAATTCGGCACAAACACAACTTGCAAGATCTTTGAAACCTCTGGGTCAGAGGCGATCAATTCAGAAACTGCGTTGATGAACTTGATGATGGCCTTTGCCCTCACATATCCGGGCGCAGCTTTCGCCCCAAAAATGAACACGCGAGGGGTATATTCGCCCTCTGGATGGTCTTTGATGCGGAAGTACAGATCCAATATGTAGAGGGCGTTTAGCAGCTGGCGCTTATATTCATGCAGGCGCTTGATCTGTACGTCGAAGATCGCCTCGGGATTTACTTCGATGCCGTCGCGGCGCTTTATCCAGTCGGCAAAATCCCTCTTGTTAGCAGCTTTGATTTGCATCAGTTCGTCCAGTACCTGCGGATCAGAGGAGAAATGCTCCAGCTCTTTCAGCCTGTCTAGATCTCGTACCCATTCGTCGGAACCAAGTAGACGCGTGAGCAATTTTGACAACCGCCTATTGCACTGGCGCAACCATCTGCGCGGAGTAACCCCGTTGGTTTTGTTGTTGAATTTTTCCGGCCAAATGTCGTGCCAGTCGTGGAGCGTGTCCTCTTTTATGATCTGCGTGTGCAAGGCGGCTACACCGTTTATCGAGAAGGAGGCATAGCAGGCAATCCAGGCCATGTGTATTGCCCCATTTTGTATCGGGGCCATGTAGTCGATCTTGCCCTGGTCGCAGCCCCTCTGCGCGAGTTCTTCGCGGAAGCGTCGATCAATTTCGGCCACGATCTCGAGTACGCGTGGAAATAGCCGTTGGAAGATTGAATATTCCCAGGTCTCGAGTGCCTCTGCCAGCACGGTGTGGTTGGTATAGGCGAACGTTTCGGTGACGATCTTCCAAGCTTCGTCCCAGCCTAGGTGGTGCTGGTCCATCAGCAGACGCATGAGCTCGGGAATAGCGAGGACAGGGTGGGTGTCGTTCAGCTGGATGCAGTTGTATTTAGCGAAGTCGCGCAGGTCCTGCCCATGCTGGTGCACGTAGTTGTCGATCATCGTCTGCAAAGAGGCCGAGACAAAGAAATACTGTTGGCGCACGCGCAGAACTTTGCCTTCGTAAGTGGTGTCGTTTGGGTAGAGCACACGGCACAGGTCGGCTACGCGTTCGCGCTCTATGATCGCGTCGGTGAAGCGTTGCGAGTTGAACGCGTCGTAGTCGAATTCTTCCATGGGCTCGGACTTCCACAGGCGCAGTGTGCCCACGTTCTTAGTACCGTAGCCGGTTATTGGCATGTCGTAGGGAATGGCCCGCACGGTCATGTCGGCGAAGTTGACTATGCGATATTCTTCTTCGCGGCGGATTACGAAGGGGTAGCCCTCTTCCATCCAAGGATCCGGGTGTTCGCGCTGGTAGCCGTTTTCGAAAGACTGTTTGAAAAGACCGTAGCGGTACAAGATGCCGTAGCCAGTGACAGGTAGATTCATAGTGGCGCAAGAATCTAAGAAACACGCCGCTAGTCGGCCTAGCCCGCCATTGCCTAAAGATGCGTCGGGCTCCGATTCGAGCACGTCTACTAGGTTTATGCCGAAAGCATTGGTGGCTTCGCGGGCAAGGTCCACCAGCCCCAGGTTGGTCAGATTGTTCAGCATTGCCCGGCCCATCAAAAATTCTGCCGAGAAGTAGTGCTCACACCTGCCTGAGGCAAATTTAGAGGCGGTCTTTTCCCAATTGTCTGCAATTCTGGACACCACCGCCTCGGCAAGTCCCGTCCACATTTCTATGGGGGTGGATGCTTGCGGCCTGCGCCCAGAGACTGAACGCGTGAAGGATCCCAGTTCTTCCGTTAGGTCTGTTGTCATTACTTGTCTCCAGCTTCTGTGGCCGAGCCACTGCTTGGGGCGGAAACCGCCGGTACACGTTTAAAGGATATGGTCCGTGCGAATAAAGCTCTATCGGAGACCGGATTTGGATACACCATTTTGTGCTCAGTCTTTGCCGCCCCCAGGGAATTGAGGTGAATAAGAAGGTGCCAGTTTAGCTGGGTTAGCTGGCACCTTCTTGGTTATTTGGCGTTGTCGGGTATTTCACCTCGTACCATCGAGGGCGCAGAGGTGGAAATTCGCCCTTGGAAGTAATCAATTGTGAAGCCGACCAAGGCCAACACCAGGGCGGGTACAATCCAGCCCAGGCCTGCCTTGCCCAGGGGCAGCAAATTCCAGATGGAATCGGCAAAATTTTCGTACCCTGCCACGGAGCGCACCGAGTCGACGATTGCGAAGGCGGCTGCAGTCCAAGCCCCCGCTCTATAAGTCCACTTCATGTGCCCGGGAACAACGATGTCTAGCAAACAGACGAGGGTAAAAATGATCGTAATGGGGTAGACGAAGACGTTGATAGGGGCCACTACCTGCAAAATTAGCTCCAAGCCCAGGTTCGAGAGCGCTGCCGCTATGAACACGTGAATCATAACCATTGTGGGCATTGCTACCGACGGGAACAGCCTGCAAAAGTACTGTGAAGAAGCACTCACTAGGCCGGCTGCCGTAGTTAGGCAGGCCAGAAATACTATGCCTCCGAAGATCGCCATGCCGGCTCGCCCGAAAAGCACGTGAGACATCGTCGAAAGGGCTGCGGCTCCGTTAGAGATATTTGTGTCTGTAACGCGAGCACCGAGTGCGGCCAGCCCTAGGTAAACGACTGCCAGGATTAGTGCTGCAAAAATTCCGGTCAGCACCGTCGCCCCAAACAGACGTCTGCCTTGGCCGAAACCAGAATTTTGTAGAGACGAGATAATTACGCCACCAAAGACGAAAGCTGCGATCGCGTCCATTGTGAAATAGCCCTGCAAAATGCCACTAGCTAGAGCGTTGGAAGCGAATTCTTCTGCGGGGGCATGCGAAACGGGAGAGAGAGTGAAAATGCCTACAACTACTACGACCGTGATCAAAATTAGCAAGGCGGGAGTCAAAATCGCCCCGATACGATCGGTGAGCTTTTGGGCATTAATACAAACTAGGGCCACTAGTGCGAAGAAAACTACTGTGTACACAGCTAGGGAGATGCGGTCAAAACGGTGCGGGAAGAACTGTTTCACCGACATTTCGTAGCTTACTGTTGCTACGCGGGGGATTGCATATAGAACGCCGGTGGAAAGGAAGACGATGAGGGTATAGAGGAAACCAAAACGGGTTCCCATTCGCCTGGAGGAACTAGTGATTCCCTCGCGAGAGGTGGCGGAGGCTACAATAGCCATGGCAGGCAGGGCGACGCCAGTACATAGAAATCCGAAAATCGCTGAATAAAATGCACTTCCGGAATTAACCCCAATCATGGTTGGGAAAATTAAGTTGCCCGCGCCAAAAAACATGGCAAATAACGCCAACGACGTAACTAATATGCTCTTGAAATCGCGCCTCGAACGCAATATCGACTCCGTTTTAGCTTTCATACAGGGATTATGGCAAAATTTGATCTCCTTCGAGCCTCGTATTCACTTTGTGATATAGGTGTGCGCAGTATCTGGCAGGTGGGCTTAGAAACTGGGGGCGAATCGCACTAGCATTGAGGCGATGAACAAAGAACACAATGCGGACCACTCGAGCGCGGCTGACGCCTTTCTAGCAGCAGTAGATGCGGCGGGACACTCAGGGATTGACCCCGAACTCTTGCCCTACCTGGAAGAGGCCGACGATGCGTCCGAAAATAAACAATTACCTCTAACCGACGTGAGCGGTGAGCGTGAACAGCGAAAAGCTCTAGAGAATCTGGTCGAAGCTTCCCTGCTTGCGGGGCCCCTTCCCGAGATCGTGCAGGAAGTGCGTGCCGAGGACGAAGAGGAAACTCACCGCCGCCTGCTTGAAGATGCTGCTCAGGAAGCCGCCCTCGACAAAGAAATAAGCCAAATTTACGCCTCCATTATTGCGCGCGCTCCGGAACACAAAGTCCAGCCTTCCCTAGACCGAGTGCGAATGGCAATGAACTATTTGGCGGATCCGCAAAATGCCTTCCCCGCAGTTCACATAACGGGGACCAACGGGAAGACCTCCACCGCCCGCATGATCGATTCACTAGCTCAAGCTACCGGGTTGCGAACCGGGCGTTTTACAAGCCCCCACCTACACACGGTGCGCGAGCGCATAAGCTTGGACGGGCAGCCCATTTCAAAGCAGAGCTTTATCTCCGCATACCAGGACGTAGCCCAAATAATTGAGCTAGTAGATCAGAAGAACCGGGAAACCGGTGGGCCCCGCATGTCCTTTTTTGAAGTATTCACAGTGATGGCCTATGCGGCTTTTGCCGACTACCCGATTGATCTGGGCGTAATCGAAGTTGGCATGGGCGGACGCTGGGATGCCACGAACGTGATCGACGCAAAGGTGGGGGTAATTACTCCAATTAGTAAAGATCACGAGAAATGGCTCGGCTCAACCGTGGGCCAAATTGCTTCCGAAAAAGCCGGGATTATCAAGGATTCCATGGTACTGATTTTGGCGAAACAGCCCGAAGAAGCACGCAAAATTATTTTGGAAGAAGCTGCCCACAAAGGAGCCACAGTGCGCGAGTACGGAACTGATATTGAGGTACTTTCGCGCCAACAGGCCGTGGGAGGCCAGCTCATAACTGTGCGCACCCCCGCGGCAGTCTACGAGGACGTGTACGTGCCCCTGTTTGGCGCCCACCAAAGCGAAAACGCCGCCCTCGCCATAGCAGCGTTCGAGGCTCTTTCGGGTGGGACGGCCCTAGAACCGCGCCTGCTAGAAAATGGGATGGCCAACGCCACCTCGCCCGGGCGGGCCGAGATTTTGCGTTCGTCGCCAACCATCATGGTAGATGCTGCACACAACCCCGGAGGGGCCGCGGTATTGCGTACCACCTTGGAGGACGATTTCCCGTTCACGGACATAGTGGGTGTCTACTCGGCTATGGCAGACAAAGATGTCGAGGGCGTACTCTCGGAAATGGAACCGCTGCTTGCTTCTCTGGTACTCACCCAGATGCCCGGGGAGCGGGCCATGGAGCTAGAAGAACTGGTGCGCATTAGCACCGAGGTCTTTGGCCCCGACCGCGTCTTTACTGCCGAGGATACGGCGTCGGCTATCGACAAAGCCGTAACAGCTGCGGAAGAAGGCGGCGCTCCGGCTCCTAATACGGCTGTCGTAGCTTTCGGTTCGGTAGTCTTTGCTGCACATGTTCGAGAAGTGCTCGGAGCAGGTAGGCCTCCCGCCGAGAACATGCCAAGTAAGATGTAGACATCGAGTTGAAAGGATAAGTCGTGTCCCAAACTGAACGCACCTTGGTGTTGGTAAAACCCGAGGCTTTTCGGCGCGGCCTAACTGGCGAAGTTATTAGACGTATTGAAGCTAAAGGTTATGTTCTGGAGGCCCTTGCCGTCGTCCAGGCTAACGAGGCGAAGCTGCGCGAACACTACGTAGAACACGTCAAAAAACACTTCTTCGCAGACCTGGTCGAATACATGTCCTCGGGCCCTATGACCGCAATTGTTGTACGTGGGGAAAGGTGCATCGAGGGAATGCGTATGCTTGCCGGAGCCACGGACCCCACCACTGCTGCTGCAGGCACGTTGCGCGGGGATTTCGGGCGCGACTGGGGATCGAACAATATCGAGAACGTGGTGCACTGCTCGGATTCTCCTGCCAGTGCCGAACGCGAAATTAAGATCTGGTTCTAACTAGAGCGTGTATCTAAAAAATCTCACTCTGCGCGGGTTCAAATCCTTTGCTGGTGCTACCACCATGCGCTTGGAACCGGGAATAACCTGCGTGGTTGGCCCAAATGGCTCAGGCAAGTCGAACGTCGTGGATGCCCTTGCCTGGGTCATGGGGGAGCAGGGGGCGAGGGCGTTGCGAGGCAGCGCCATGTCAGACGTGATTTTTGCGGGCACCTCGGGCAAACAGGCTCTAGGCAGGGCTCAAGTTACGCTAACAATAGATAATTCCGACGGCGCTTTGCCGATCGACTACGCAGAGGTCACGATCTCCCGAACCCTCTTTCGTGGTGGCGGCAGTGAATACCACATAAATGGTACCCAGTGCCGGCTTCTAGACGTCCAGGAGCTGCTATCCGACACCGGCATGGGAAGGCAGATGCACGTCATAGTCGGGCAGGGGCAACTGGACGCAATCTTGTCTTCCACCCCCGAGGAACGGCGAGGCTTCATAGAAGAAGCCGCCGGAGTACTAAAGCATCGGCGGCGCAAAGAACGAGCACTATCCAAGCTCAACCAAATGGCAGGCAACCTTGCCCGCCTCGAGGACCTAACCGACGAGATACGCAAACAACTCGGCCCCCTAGCCAGACAGGCTGAAACCGCACGCAGAGCCGACATAATCAGTGCGAACGTGCGCGACGCAAAAGCTCGTCTATTAGCAGACGATGCAGCCTCCATCACAGAGCGACTTACGTCCCTGTCCGAATCAGCCACCGAGGTAGAGCAAAGGAAGAAAAAAGCCACCGACAAGGCAGAGGCAATAGCCGAACAGCTTGCCCAGGCAGAACGCGAAGAGGCCGAAGGCTCGCCGGAATTGGAGTCCCTCACCACCGGCTGGCAGCGCCTGACCGCAGTGGCTGAACGCTTGCGCTCCACCCAAATCCTGGCATCCGAGCGCGTCAAATCTCTTTCCGTGCCCCTTACCTACCACGGCGAAGATCCCGCCCAGCTGCAAAGACGAGCAGACGCCGCCACCGAGGACGACCGGCGGCAAATGGAACAAATCCAGGCCGCCCTGGGTTACCTGCAGGAAATATCTGCTTCGAAAGCAGATGCGGAAGCCGAACGGCTGCGCCTAGAACGCGAACTCGCCCTCGCCAAGGCAGTGGCGGGCAAACGCAACAAAGTGCGCGAACGCCTAGAACGCGAACTGTCCTCTGCGAATTCACGGCTCGAAGCGGCCACTGCGCACCGGCAGGGGGCGCTGGAAGAACTCGCCTTGGCTAACTCGCGTCTGGAGGCGGCCAAAGAAGGCAGTGCCGAGGTGTCCTTGCCCAAGAAAGACGTACTCGCAGCTAAAGCACACGAGGACGCCTCCGCGAAAGTACGCCAGGCGAAAATAGAGTTAGACGAGGCGCGCGCCCGCCACCAAGAAGCTTTAGAGGAAGAACTGCGCTGGACTTCCCGGCAGGAGGCGCTAGCTTCCACGGTGGCCCCAGCCGACGCAAGCGCCACCTTGCTCGACAAAAATCTGGAGACAATCTTAGGTTCCCTGCCGCCACTACTATCCGTAGAACCCGGATACGAGGACCAGGTAGCCCTCGCACTCGGAGAACTTGCAGGAACCGTAGTTGCCGACTCCCTCGAAGGAGCCTTGCAGGCAGCCGACGTGGCTGGCGGTCCCGTAAAGATCGCCGTTGCTGGGCCCGTAGAGGGAAAACCTGCCCTGGGAAAACTCTCCGAGGCGGTGTGGGCTCGCCAGGTAGTACAGGCTAGAGAAGGCACTATGGAGGGCTTTCTAGACCGAGCGCTCGCGGGGGTGGCGTTGTGCGAAAACCGCGCTCAGGGGCGTCTGGCATTGCAGAACCCACAGGTCAGGATCGTAATTACGGCCGAGGGTGAGGTGCTGGCGGCGCACAAGGTGGAAACCGGCGGGGTGGGTACCGATTCAGTACTGAGCTTGCAGGCCCGCCTCGACGAAGCGGCACAAAAGGCGTTAGCGGCGTCGCGGGAAAGTGTCGCTGCTAAAACTAGGCTAGATACGAAAAGCAAGGCTTTAGAGAAGGCGGAGGCGGCCGAAGCACAAGCCTTGACCAGGCTTCGCGAAGCCGATTCGGCCTATGCTAAGGCGGCTCAGGAGGCAGGGGCGCTCAAGGCGGCCCTTTCTGCCGCGCAGGCTGAACGGGATCGTGCAGCCGCCCAGTGCGAGCGCGCCAAAACCGAAGAAGACGCATTTAAAACCCGCCAAGTCGAGGCTAACAGGGCGCTAGAGGAATTCTTACAGGCTCCCGCCGAGGGAGTAGGGGTAGAAGAAACAGAGCAGGCGCTAGCCGAGGCGCGCGCGCAAGAGTCCGCTTTGATAAAAAGTGAAACTGAGGCCCGCCTTTCCCACCGCAGCGAAGAAGAAAAGGGCCGCCACCTGCGCGAGCGTGCTAGTGCGCTGCGAAAAAATGCGGCGAGACAAAAAGAAGAGCGTTCCCGCACGGCCATAGCGGAAAAGAATCGGAAAAAGAAGCTTGCGGCGGCGCTCAGAGTATCTGAGGTATGCGAAGAAGCCGTTCAGGCGGCGGAAGCTGCGTTAGAACGGGCGCGGCTGGCCCGGGCAGAGGCTGACGAAGCAGCAAAGGCTCGTTCTGGCCACATAAAACAGATTCGTACCCGGCTCGAGGAAGCCCGCCAGCTGCTTGCCGCCCTAACCGACAGCGCCTACAGGTCGGATGTGGCAAAGGCGGAACTGGTAGCCAGACGCGACCAATTGGCAGCCAGTGCTCACGACGAACTTTCGTTGACGCTCAAAGAGCTGCTTGAGCACTACGGGCCCCACCTGTTAATCCCAAATCTGGAAGATCCGGAGGGAGAGGGCTACCCCTACGTTCGCACCGAGCAGGAAAAACGTCTCCGAAAGGCAAATCGGGAGCTGCGCGCCCTCGGCAAAGTAAATCCGCTCGCCCTCGAACAACACCAGGCCTTGTCGGAGCGGTACAAATTCCTCGCAGACCAGTTGGCAGATTTGCGCTCGTCGCGCGACGATTTGCTGCAGATCGTAGCCGACGTCGACGCGCAGGTGCGCAGGGCATTCGAAGAGGCTTTCGCTGACACTCGCGACGCCTTCCATCACGTGTTCGAGATGCTCTTCCCGGGCGGTCAAGGAGATCTGGTACTGACCGACCCGGATAACCTTCTCACCTCTGGGATCGAGATTGAGGCGAGGCCGGCTGGCAAAAAGGTCAAGCGGCTGTCTTTGCTTTCCGGTGGGGAGCGTTCGCTGGCAGCGCTAGCGATGTTGGTGGCAATTTTCAAGGCGCGGCCTTCGCCCTTCTACGTTATGGACGAGGTCGAAGCGGCATTAGACGACGCCAACTTGGCTCGCCTTTTAACAGTGTTTGAGGAATTGCGCCAAACTTCCCAACTCATCGTTATCACGCACCAGAAGCGGACCATGGAGAAGGCAGACGCCCTCTACGGAGTCACAATGCAAAATGGGGTAACGAGCGTTGTTTCACAGAAACTGTCCAAGGAATGAGTCGCTAGCTGCCGTGAATGTTATGTTTTGGTCACGTTTTTCCAAAAGAGACCTTTCCGGCGCAAGCGGCCAAAATTTCATGGCAAAATCATAGACATGGACGCGTCCTTGTTGCTTGTGTTTGCGGTGTTGATCATCACCGTTGCGGTGGCGTGCGTGGTTATGGCTGTGGTCATCCGAATGCGCCGTCCCGATGGCGGACTCACTAAGTGGGTGCGCGAAGCTACCGCGGCTTGGCAAAAACGCGAGCTGACACATATAGGGACCCAGCACCCTACAGATTCCAAGCTCGTCTCTATTTTGTCTGCCTCGATGCCGGCTCCCGCTACTCCGCAGGTGCTAAACGACACCGAGGATTTTGCTACTGCTGCGAACGAAGTAAAAGAGATTACCCTTTCTGAAGCTCGCGAAATTTCCAATTCGCGTTTGGTGCGGCGATTTACTCGGACGGCTGGGGAAAAGGCATTGGCCGACATCAAATCTGATGCGCTGCTCATCGACAACGGCAAAGATTCCTTGGGGAACGTACTGCCGCCCTCGTTTGCCCCCAAGATTTCCAAGTCGGCCCATGCTAAGGAAGCTCCCGCCAAGTAGAGGTTTCGCATCTGGGCCTAAAATAGGCGATGATTAGGGCATGGAACAGATTCTGCAGGTAATCTCTAGGCCCGAAGTTTGGATCCCCGTCCTTGTTGTTTTGGTTGTGTTAATTGGGGGCGGAGGCATCTATGCCCATAGGCGCAACCAGATCACTCCGCCTGTTTCCAAACCGCAACTGCCACCAGAGCGAGCTGAATCTACTCCTACTGCGGAAGGCGACACAAGCCCTGCCTCCGGGGGCGGAGAAGAAAAATCTGTAGAGGTCGAGCCCAGCCCCAAAGAGGAAGCGATTGTTAGGCCCGAGGGGCGCATGGCGAAGCTCCGTTCCCGGTTGGCTAATTCGGGAAAACTAGGTTCGGCGCTTCTGTCTGTTCTGGGCAAGGGCGACTTATCGGCCGCAGATTGGGAACAAATCGAAGATACCCTGTTGATGGCGGATTTGGGACTCGACGCTACGGAAGAGGTAGTTCGAAAGCTGCGGCGCGAGGTGGCAGCGGACGGCACACACGATCCTAAGCGCGTCCGTCAGATTTTGCGGGCGGCCCTGCTGGAACAGGTAGATCCTACTCTGGAGCGTTCTTTGAATTTAGAGGGCGAGGGCGCACCTGCCGTCATGCTGGTAGTAGGGGTCAACGGTACGGGTAAAACCACGACAATCGGCAAGATTGCTCGCATAGTCAAGGCCAGTGGCAAGTCGGTGCTACTTGGGGCGGCGGATACTTTCCGTGCGGCAGCTGCCGAGCAGTTGCAGACCTGGGCCGAGAGGGCAAACGTAGATCTGGTTCGTTCTGAAAAAGAGGGCGCCGATCCTGCTTCGGTTGCTTTCGATGCGGTTAAGACAGGTAAAGATAAGAACACTGACGTGGTAATTGTCGATACTGCAGGGCGCCTGCAGAACAAGGCAGGGCTGATGGATGAGCTAGGCAAGGTTGCGCGTGTAGTTCAAAAGCAGGCTCCGCTAAGTGAAGTGCTTCTTGTACTTGATGCCACGACCGGGCAAAACGGGATGCAGCAGGCACGAATTTTCAACGAGGTGGTGGGCCTAACCGGCATTGTGCTCACTAAACTTGACGGTTCCGCAAAGGGCGGCATCGTGGTTTCTGTGCAGCGCGAGTTGTCTGTTCCAGTAAAGCTCGTGGGCCTCGGGGAGGGGCTGGACGATTTAGCCCCGTTTGATCCTGAAACGTTTGTAGATGCAATTCTCGGTGACTAATGGATTTACTTGTGCCCCCGCGTGGGTTGCTGGCTGATGCGTATTCACCCAGCTTTGGGATTACCTACAGGGGTGAGCTCGTAGCACAGCGACAGAAACAGATAGCTAGCCTGGTAGGTCCTCAGGCTACATTTGCTGTTGGCTTTTTAGGAGATCTAGGGCGCGCTAACGCTGGCCCTGCTGCCCCTTTGGAGCTTGCAGTAGCCGGCGAGGGCAGCCAGGCCGGCGCTGAGCTTTTGCGGGCCAAGTTGGGGGCGAAGGTAAGCGTACTTACGAAGCAGACGCTTGCAGGCGAGGACCTATTGCATTCCCTGGCGTTGTTGGACTTGCGCTACGCAGGGGGAAAAGTTGGTCTGATCGAGGCAATAAAGAAGGAATACCTAAATATTTGGCGCCTAAAGGCCAACGCTTTCATACCAAGACTTGCCGAGGAGGCAATAGCCAGGTGGGCTAAAGAGGGCGAATTGGCCCACCTTAGTGAGCCAGATTTGGAACGTCCCCGAGGCGGTATCGCCGATTTGAGATTACTGGGTTTTATCGAGTCTTCTTGGACGGCTGCAGCTAACCGCTCCGGTTTAGACCGGGCGGGCAATTTGCTATTGGACGTGCGTGACGCCGTCGAGTACGTAAGTGGCGACCATATTTTGCGAATCGACATTGAAGATGCTGTTTCTAAGCACCTTGGAACTACCCCCTACCAGTTGCGCCATGCCCTCGCCGCGAGCGCTTTAGCTATCGAAAATGCGACCTCGCGAACACTGGAACGGGCCGAGGACGTAGCCAAAGGCCCGCGGAAGGTTATTCCCAGGGTGGTGCGTGGGATCCGAAAAGCTCCCTCGTTGCAGATAGTAGATAAATCTGTGGCCATTCATTCCGGCCAGATCGTGGCCTCCTCTAAAAGGGCGCTGAATGATCCGCATGCGATTTTGCGACTGGCACGTGCAGGCGGCCAAAAACAAATGTTTTTAGGAGCCTGGACTGTGACCGCCATGCAAAATGCGCAGCTGCCGACTTCTTGGGATGAGACAGGGCTGCAATTACTGCTGGACTTTTTGACCTCGCCGGGATTCCGGCAGATTTTCGGTCAGCTGGACAGGGTGTCAATTCCGTCGAAGGTTTTCCCCCTGTGGGAGAAACTACGTTTTCGCCCTCGAAAGGGGCAACGTTTAACGGACGACTATTTCCAGATTGAACTCACCTATTTTGCCTGCGGGCTGGCTGAGCGCCGAATTAAATCGGTCATGCCGGCGCGCCCTCTGGCCCCCCATCCCGCGGGCGGGGTTGTGGCACTTAGTGCACTGCTGAGCGGATTTTCGGCAGCTGATATCGACCATATTTGTGCCAGCTTGAATATTGACGCAGACTGGGAAGATGACATTTTGGAGGCAGCCGAAAAGAAATCGCTGTTGCTAGATGCTAGTTCGGGTTCTGAAATAAGTGCTGAGGTAATAAGCCAGACGAACTCTAAGATCGGTGGTTCTAAGCACATGCTGTCGCTACTGGCGTTGCTTTCTGAAGCGAATTTGCTAGCTACCGGGGCAAAACCGGATCGTTTTAGTGCTCTCGCCGACCTGGTCTACATGGTGGACGAAGCGCAAGTCTTGTCGGGCCAGGATCCCACTAGCCGATAAGGTGAAACAATGAATTTGCTGATTGACATTTCCTTTGGCGAAGATCTGGTGCTTTGGCCTAGAAAGGTGCGGTTGGCTGCCGGAGTAGAGCGTTTAGGGGACCTGCGCGATCGGCATGTGCGCGAGTTTTCCCACGCCCCGGATCCGCGTGAGCTTGTTGACCGCGAGCTGATCATGGAAACGTTGCGCGATTCTGTGCGCAAGAGGGAACGGTTGTGGCTGCTCACTATGACCGACGAGCAGATGGAAGCTTGGAAGGAGTGGGTCAGTAGCGACCAACTCCATGAACTCGGGCCTGTGCAGGCCTACGATGGCCAGCAGATCACGCCCGTTGGAATTGCCCCTCGGCTTTTGATCGATTTTTTGCTGGAACGGAAAAGTCCCGAGGACATAAAGTTCCTTTCCGGAACGCTTCACGGCCTTGATGCGTTGCTGGTGTCTGCTCGGGCTGCGAAACAGGCTGAGCAGGTGGGGATTGCTATGTCCCCTCGCTCTTTTTTAACCAGGCTGTTCACAAATCCCAAATTCTTGGCTTACGCAGTGGTGTTGGCGTATTCCGCGCTTCGAGTCCTGCCGGTCATGTTCGTGCGGGAATTCGAAGGCTCGCTGGTTACCCTCTGGGCGATCGACCTGGGTACTGCTATTCCGTATACCTGGGGTTTGCTCACAATGGTTACGGCGCCGCGTTTTGCAAAGCGAATGGTGGGGATGGTGGTAACGGTTGCCACGTTTATGGCCCCGTACGTGTACTTTGGCATGCACGGGAAGGGGTATCCGCCCCATGTGATTGGCATTATAGCCATGCTGATTATGGGGACTTTCCTGTTAGAGGGCGCTAAGGCGTGGTTGGATAGGAAAGTTTACAAGTCGCTGGCAAAAGTCGCCCCTCCTCGCCGGAAGAAGTCGCGCTGGAAGCGCCCGAAGGGCAGGCGCAAGCACTTGCTGCGCTAGCGTGTAGAGGGGCCAAAGATAGTTCTAGCCGCCGAGATGGCAAGGATCCACAAACCGGAAACTAGCCACGCAGCTGCCACCCAGAGCGGGCGGGTGGGAGCAATTATAGTCAGCCAGGCGGTAGAGGCCACCCACACCACAGCGGCAGTGGCGTTTATAGCCCGTAGCTTTTTCACCCTGAAGGGGTGCACCCATTTCCAGGGCACCACGGCAAGTACGGTGAACACGACGATGACAAGCCAGTTAAAGAGGGCGGGAGTGGCAAACAGCCATAAAATTATTGCCACGATGTTCCAGGCTGCAGGGAAACCTACGAAGTACCAATCGGCAGACTTCATCTTGGTGTTGCAATAGCAGAACATTGACGAACCGAGGGCGAGGGCAGCAGCAACGATGGGCAGAGGTTGTGGGCCCAGCGGCAGATGCAGAGTCATGAAGATGGCCGGTACGAAAGTCCAGGTGAGGTAGTCGACCACATTGTCCATCATCACTCCCGAGAACCAGGGGACGACTTTAGTGACTTCTGCCTTGCGGGACATAGGCCCGTCGGCGGCGTCGACTACTAGTGAGATGCCGAGCCAGAGCCACATAGTTTTTACGTGCCCGTGGTAGAGAGCTGTGATAGCTAGGAGCGCCCAGAGTAGGCCAGTCATAGTGAAAAAATGGATGCCCCACACGCATACGTAGCGTTTTAGCGACCATTTCTTAGAGTCAGTACATGCAGTCAAGGTCGTGAGCTTTCTCGATCGATTCAGATGGCACAAGCATAAAACCAAAAGTGAGTGACCAATGACAACCCGGGCCCAGCTGTGAGCAATTTGGATGAAAAGGTAGGGTATAGAGCAGATCGATCGCACTGGAGGAGTACGTGTTCAATTCGCTTTCTGACAGACTGACCAATGCCTTTCAGTCCCTGCGGGGCAAGGGAGTGCTTTTAGAGGCAGACGTAGATAAGACTACGTCCGAGATCAGGCGTGCTTTGCTCGAGGCTGACGTGGCCCTTCCGGTGGTGCGGGAGTTTATCGCCAATGTGCGCGAGAAGGCCTACGGGGTGGCCAAGTCGCGGTCGCTGAATCCCGGTCAACAGGTAATCAAGATTGTAAACGAGGAACTCATCCAGATTCTGGGTGGGAAGGCGCGCGAACTTCACGAGGCGGATCGCGGTCCTACTATCTACATGCTTGCGGGCCTTCAGGGCGCAGGTAAGACCACCCTAGCGGGCAAGCTGGGCAAGTGGCTTACGGAACAGGGCAAACGCGTTCTGCTCGTAGCCTGTGACTTGCAGCGTCCCAACGCCGTAAATCAGTTGCAGGTGGTAGGCGAGCGTGCGGGAGTGGAAGTGTGGGCACCCAACCCGGGCAACGGAGTGGGGGACCCAGTCGAGACCGCGCGATCGGGCGTGAACCACGCCATTTTGAACGGTTTCGACACGGTAATTGTCGATACGGCTGGTCGCCTCGGCGTAGATGACGAGATGATGAGCCAGGCGAGGGCCATCAAATTCGCGGTAGAACCCCACGAGACCCTTTTCGTCCTCGATTCCATGATCGGGCAGGACGCTGTTACTACGGCGCAGGCATTCCGCGATGGCGTGGGATTCACCGGGGTGGTGCTCACTAAGTTAGACGGTGATGCTCGAGGTGGTGCCGCCCTTTCGGTACGTGGGGTTACAGGCGAACCAATTTTGTTCGCTTCCACGGGCGAGGGGCTCGGCGATTTTGAACGTTTCCACCCAGATCGCATGGCTTCGCGAATTTTGGATATGGGCGACGTGCTGACGCTGATCGAAACAGCCGAGAAGGCTTTCGATGAACGCGAAGCTCAGGATATGGCAAAAAAGCTGGCCAAGGGCAACTTCACGTTCGACGATTTTCTGGCGCAAATGCAGCAGATGCGCAAGCTGGGTTCGCTGAAGAAAATCCTGGGTATGATGCCGGGAATCGGCCAGTATCGAGAGGCACTCGAGAACTTTGACGAACGCGAGATAGGGCGCGTAGAGGCGATTGTCAGGTCAATGACTCCCGCCGAGCGTGCAGACGCTTCGATTATTCGAGGCTCACGACGCAAACGCATCGCTGCTGGTTCGGGTGTCACCGTCGCCGAGGTGAACGGGCTCCTCAAACGTTTTGAAGCCGCACGAAAGATGATGCAGCAAGCAACCCGCACCGGCCAAATCCCGGGCATGCCTGGCATGGGCGGAATGCCAGCCGTGGGTGGAGGTCGGAAGAATCGACGCAAAGCGTCCAAGGGAAAGAAGAAGCGCAAATCTGGGTCCCCGGCGAAGCAAAACGTTAAGAAGAAAAGCGCTAGCCCTGCAAAGAACGCTCCGCAGCCCGGATCGGCATTTGGAGCGATTGCTCCCAAAACGCAACCTCAGATGCCTTCCGTTGACGAGCTGCCTGACGATTTGAAGAGACTCTTGGGAGGTAGGTAATGCTTCTTGCTGGCAAAGTTGGTCTCGTTTGCGAGGGGGAACTGAAGTTTGTTCCCTCGGGGTTGGGCGTAGCGGACGGAAAGCTTTCTTTGCCAGATACCGACCACGACGGCGAGACGTGGATTTTGCCGGGCATGGTGGACGTGCACTGCCACCTGGGCATGGAAGGGGTTAGGCCCCTTTCCCGCCAGGACACACTCATTCAGGGGGCCGCCGACCGCGACAGTGGAGTCTTGGCTATCCGCGACTGCGGTGCGGTTAGAGACAATGGCTGGGTAAAAAGTGAATCCTCTATGCCAAGGCTAATTCGCTGTGGCAGGCATGTGGCCAAATACAAGCGTTACATAAAGGGGTTGCCGGTAGACGTCGACAACCAGGCTGATTTACCTGCGATGCTAGCTTTCCAGGCGTCCCGCTCAGACGGGTGGGTAAAACTGGTAGCCGACTGGATAGATCGGTCCTACGGCGCCCAGGCTACCCTGCGCCCTCTGTGGCACCCCGAAGTTCTGAAAGAAGCTATAGCTGCCGCCCACGAGGCCGGCGCTAGGGTAACGGTTCACTCGTTTTCGCACGAGGCTATTACTCCATTACTCGAAGCTGGTGTCGATTGCATCGAGCATGGCACTGGGATGGACACAGATCAGATGCAGGAGGCTGCCTCTCGGGGCATTGCAGTAACGCCGACCCTGTGTCAGGTGGGCCAGTTCTTGAATTTTGCCGAACCTGGCAGGCGGAAGTACCCGGCCTACTACCGCCAGATGGAAACCATGCATAGGCGCCGCTACGAGCAGGTATCCCAAATGGTTGAGGCAGGTATACAAATAATGGTGGGGACCGACACTTCTGCTCGGCCTCTGCACGGAGGCATAGGGCAAGAGCTAGCCGAACTCCGAAAAGCTGGCCTGCCCGCAGAGCAGCTGGTAGCTGCGGCTACGTGGCGCACTCGCCAGTTTTTGGGTCTAGATAACCTAACTCCCGGCGCTAGCGCAGATTTTCTGGTCTACCGCAAGAATCCCCTGGCTAACCCAGAGGTTCTAGCTGAACCAAGCCAAATTTATTTGCGAGGGCGACGGTACAAGTGATTTTGCTCGCCTCGGCGGGAGCAGGGTTAAAAATGCCTTTCAAATGTGGCAGAATAGGTCGCTGTACCCGGCGCATTTGCCGCCCTCTCTGTAAATGCGACGTGTCCGGAACTGCTAGACCAGACCCGAATCCCACCGGCGAGGCGTGCAGTCCACCCGATTATATTTAGGAGAACCACACAAGTGGCAGTTCGTATTCGACTCAAGCGAGTTGGCAAGATTCACCGTCCCGTCTACCGCGTCGTAGTTGTAGACCAGCACAAGAAGCGTGATGGTCAAGTTATCGAGCGCGTAGGGCAGTATGATCCGAACCCGGATCCGTCGGTGATTAAACTGCAGTCCGAGCGCATCCAGTACTGGCTGGGCGTCGGTGCACAGCCGTCCGACAGCGTTAAGCGTCTGTTGGTCCTGTCCGGCGACTGGGCCAAGTTCAAGGGTGCGAAGAACACCGAATCGCGCATCAAGGTCGCCGATGCTGATGCTGCTTCCAAGCAGGCTGAAGAAGCCGTAAAGGCCGCCGAGGCCGATGCTGAAAAGCGCAAGGCCGCTGCGGCTGAAGCCAAGGCTAAGGCCGAGGCCGAAGCCAAGGCAGCTGAAGAAGCTAAGGCTGCCGAGGAAGCTGCCGCATCCGAAAAGGCAGAAGAAAGCGCTGAAGCTGAAGCTCCGGCCGAGGAGGCCTAATGCTAGCGGACGCCCTCGAACACTTGATTGCCGGAATCGTTGACAATCCGGACGATGTCCGTGTCAGCGAACGCAATATGCGCCGCGGCAAACTTCTTGAAGTACGCGTGAATCCAGACGACCTGGGGCGCGTAATTGGCCGTTCTGGGCGTACCGCTCGTGCACTTAGGGCAGTCATGTCGGCGCTGTCGAAGCGCGGTCCGGTCCGCGTTGACGTGATCGACACCGACCGCGACTAAGAAAAGCTGAAAGTGGGCTCTCTGCCAGTTGGCAGGGAGCCCACTTTTATGCCGTTAGACTAGAGGGCATGGAAAGCTTTGACGAATCTGTACTGCAAGATCTTTGCGCCCCCGAATTTCCTATTAGCGGGGTGCTTTGGGATCTAGACGGTACATTGACCGATTCCGCGCCGGTTATTTTGCCAGCGTTGGCCGAAACCCTGGCCGAAAAGCTGAACATCGACCGCGAGCCGGCCTCGTTACACAGGTTTATTGGTCCGCCGCTGAGGTATACGTTTCATCACTTCGTTCCCTCCGCAGACGAGGAATTGATTGATGAGCTGATCGCTACTTACCGCAACAAATATTTGGCGCAGGCTCACAATACAGTGCTTTTCCCGGGCCTAGCGGAGCTGGTAAAGGGTTTGTACGAGCGGGGCATCAGACAGGCGATTGCCACTTCCAAACCCGAAAAACAGGCCGTCAAGGTTGCGCAGGGAGTTCAGATTGCCTATGCGATGTCTGCTATTTGTGGGGCTGACGAGACCGAGTCACACTCGGACAAAGGGAAGATTGTGTCCAGGGCGCTAAAGGCCGTCGGGACTGAGCAGCAGAACACCATTATGATCGGCGACCGCCATTACGATATTCACGGAGCCGGTCTGAATGGGCTTTGTACTGTACTCGTAACCTGGTCTGGAAATGCTGCCCCTTGGGAGGCGGATAAGGCTTGGGCAAGTGCGGATTCGACTGGCGAGTTGCGGAAGATTTTGGAGCTTTAGTGGACGAGAACTTGATGACGGTGGGCCTGATTGGCCCTGCTAAGGGGCTAAAAGGGGCAGCTATAGTCGATATTCGCACCGATGCTGTTGCCCAGCGTTTCAAACCTGGTAGTGAGCTGGTGCTCAAAGGCCGGTCTGTTACAGTGCGCAGTTTTTATCGCTCGGGCAAGCGTTGGGTGGTGGCCTTCGCCCAGATCACCACTCGAGAGCAGATTGAGCAGCTGCGGGGACAAGCTCTCTGCGTTGACGTGTCTAACGAGGAACTGCGCGAGGACGAATTCTATGCCAGCGAGCTGCAGGGCTTGCCTGTTGTAGATGTAGAGGGCAACGAACTAGGCCACGTTGCCGGCCTCGAGTTTGGCGTGGGCCAGGATAGGCTTCAGGTAACCACTGCCACGGGCACTTATTCCGTCCCCTTTGTGAAGGCAATGGTGGATGTTGACCTAGAGGCCGGGCGGATAGTGCTCGACGCTCCCGCCGGTTTACTTGGGGATTAGCAATGCGTTTCGATGTGCTCACTATTTTTCCAGACTACTTTTCGGTCTTAGATCTGTCGTTGCTGGGCAAGGCCGGTGAAGCTGGTCTCATTGACGTGCGGGTGCACGATTTGCGTGACTGGGCCAGCGGCAAGCATCGCAGTGTCGACCATGCTCCTTACGGTCCGGGGGCTGGAATGGTTATGCGTCCGGATGTCTGGGGGCGAGCTTTAGACGAGGTAATAGGCGGCGACGAGGTGATCCTTGCCGTGCCTACGCCCTCGGGGGAGCAATTTACGCAGCGTAAGGCAGAGGAATTGGCAAGGCACAAGCGCATCGTGTTTGCCGCTGGGCGGTACGAGGGGATAGATGCGCGTGTTATGGAACATTACCGCAGCGTGGGCAGGGTTACGGTGATGGAGTTTTCTATTGGCGACTACGTGCTAAATGGGGGAGAAGTAGCCTCCTTGGTAGTTATCGAAGCCGTCGGCCGTCTTTTGGACGGCGTTATAGGTAATCCCGCCTCACTTGTTGAAGAGTCCTATTCTGAAGCCGGACTTTTGGAATATCCAGTGTTCACCAAACCAGTGCAATGGCGTGGTCTAGAGGTTCCCGAGGTGTTGCGCGGGGGAAACCACGCCAAGATAGAGCGGTGGCGGCGCGATCGGGCTTTGGAGAAAACCTGTGCCCGCAGACCGGATATGATTCAGAAACTAGCTCCCGCCCAGCTCGACGTTTCAGACCGCGAAGTGATAGCAGCCTCTGGATATCTGGCCCCACCCGGCGCCGGCAGGGTGGTATTGGCAAAGGCTGGCCTCGAGCAAGCGCACGCTATAAGTGAGTTGGCTGCCCGAACGTTTCCGGACGCCTGCCCGCCACATCTTAGTGTTGCGGGCATTTCGGACTTTATTCAGAAAAATCTCTCTGAGACGGTGCTTCGATCAGCTATCGAAGCTGAGCAGGTATACGTGGCAACAGTAGATTCACAACTCGTTGCCTACGCGTGGATAATTAGGTCGGGCCCTAACGAATTTGTCGAGGACCGAGCCTTAGCCAAGCTCATGCCTGCCGGCAGCGCCTACCTTTCTAAGCTCTACGTAGAGTCTGCCTACAGGGGGCAAGGTATTGCAGGAGCACTGCTAGAAACTGCCATTGAGTCGTTGCAGGGGTGCTCCCAGGTGGTACCAGCCGTCGGGCTTGGCACTAACCAGAAGAACAAGCGTGCGCAAAAGTTCTATCGCCGTCACGGGTTTAGAAAACGGGGGACGCGCAACTTCCTGGTCGGTGGGCAATTGAACCGCGACGTTTGCATGGTGCGTGAACTCACAGGTGACTCTAACGCCTAACTGTGCGACAATGGTGCGGTCTGTGACGTGGGCGAAGCCTGCCACGGGGGGCCGCCAATGCGCTTGCAGACGCCATGAAGTCGCCGGGGTTTTCCCGGCCAACGGCTGGCGGTGACCTGTGGCACCGGTAGCTTGAAGGATATCTGATGCAGAAATTTGATCAGCTTGACGCCGCGTCTATGCGCGATGACATCCCTCAGTTCCGCGCTGGCGATACCGTAAAGGTAAACGTCGTTGTTACTGAGGGCAACCGTTCTCGTGTACAGGTCTTCCAGGGCCTCGTCATTGCTCGCCGCGGCGGCAAGGGGCTGGGCGCTACCTTCACCGTTCGCAAGATTTCGTTCGGTGTTGGTGTTGAGCGTACGTTCCCACTGCACGCACCTACCATTGATTCGATCGAGGTTGTTACCCGCGGCGACGTTCGCAGGGCAAAGCTTTACTACATTCGCGATCGTCATGGCAAGGCTGCGAAGATCAAAGAAAAGCGCGAAAACGCCTAGCGTGTATTCGTAACAAAAAGTGTGGGGCAAAAGCCCCACACTTTTTTTATTTGCGTCCTCGCACAGAGGTTATTCCTAGCGCGCCTCCGGCTCCTAGCAGAGCGGCTCCGGCGAGCGTGAGTAGTTGCTGAGTGTTTTCGGAGGAACCAGTTTTTGCTAGCGGGGGCCTATAGGGTTTTGAACTGACTGTGGCGGCCCCTGCTGGAGACGACTCTCCAGCCGTGTTGCCCTCGCCCTCGGCTGCCTTCGGAGAGGTTATCTGTGCACCGGACTTTTCAGCTTTGCTTGCGAGGGTAGGGCCGGGTGACGGCTTCCCCAAGCCAGCAGGACCGGTCTCCGGCGCTACAGTTTCGTCAATTTCTTGCTTGCTAGCGGGATTTTCTGTGGGCCCGATATCGGCCGCCCCACCCTTGGCGGCGTCCGAGTTTGCCGGATCGGTAGCTGGGTCAGTTTTTTGTGCCTGATCCACTGCAAAACGTAGGGGGTACCACTTGGTTGCCCGCTCGGTTGCCCGGTCCACCGCGCGCACCTGGAGCAGGTAGTGTCCGGGTTTCGAAAAAGCCCACACCAGGTGCGAGTGGATTCTTCCGGTAGTGGAAATGGTAGAAGTGCGATCAGAAGCGGCCATGATGGTCCCCAGGCCGTTCAGATCTTGGGTAAATGCCCACCAGGCTCCTCCTTTAGGAGCTTTGGCGGGGCGGACCTGAATATCAATTCCCTTTGGGTATTTTGAGTAGTCCACAGACTCGGTGGAAAAGCCCGGCCATACTAGTCCGTTCCTCTGATTTTGGGGAAGCACGTAAAGTTGGGTCCCCTTCTTGCCTAGGAAGTCAAAGTCTTTAGAGGCGAATACATGCCCCCGGCGGGTTACTAGAGCTTGTTTTGGTACGGCGAGGGTCACTTTGTCTAGAGGGCGGATGAGGGTGCGTTTTTCTTCCGTTCCAGAATCGTCACCAAGAGCCATTGCTAGCCCGTTTTGGTCTGTTACTCGCACGTCCACGTGTCCGTCGGAGATCGTGGCTTGCGCCTTTGAAATTTTCTCAGTATTTGTTCCTGTCTTGCCTGGGTTTGCTTCTGTTTCTGCGGGGCGAGTGGGGGAGGGGGTAGATTCTGTTAGCTCGTGGGCGGCAAGCGGATCGCCTTTACGGATTACAGAAGGCGGATTTGTGAGCCTAGTTTCGGCGCTTTTGGGAAGAACAGCCTTGCCTAGGGAAATATCTTTCGCTCCTGCCAAGGTACGGGAGTTTGGTTGCAGGCGCAGTTTGAGCGTGTAGCTGCCGTCGTTGCATCCGTCCCAGGGCACCTTTATTTCGCGTTGGGCAGGGGAAGAAATAAATTCTACCTCGCAGCTAGGATTATTCCCGTCCGGAGTGTCGTAGAATCCGCCCGTGACGCGCAGAGTCAAGTTTTTGTCCGCGGGGATGGCTGCGATGGAAGCATATTCGTTATCGAGCTTTTTTGCAGTTACAGATACCGCAGGGTCTGCGATCTTTTGATCGCCATTGTCGAAAGTGGGTAGAGCGCGGGTAGGGCTTTTGCGTGGAAAGCTCCCGGGCTGGGTGGTGCTCACTGTTCCTTGGGTGCGGTTGTAGCTGAGGGGGCTGGATATCCACTTTCCCGGCCCTTGCTTAGGAATGAAGACTACCTGGAAGCTGGAGGTTTCGGACCCGATCATCTCGCTCCAGGTAGCTCGCCCGTCCTTTAGAGGCACTTCCGCAAGGTAGTAGCCGTCGATGTAGAAGATGGCTGTGCCGGCAGTAGCGGTGGAGGTAGTAAATTCCATGTCGGTTAGGTATTCGTCACCGTCTTTTTCTCTTCCTTCGTGGGGGGTTATGGTGAGGCGCGCTTCGCCCTCGGCCCCGGTGTTTTCGGCTTGGTCGTAGGCTCGAGCGACGTCTTTAATACCGTTCGGAGCGGGCTTGGAACCTCCCACCTGCCAAGTCATTGTTTGCGGAGCGGAAGCGACGAAGCGGCCGGATTTGTCTCGGGCCGATGCTCGGTATTGGATGTGGTAAGTACCGGGCTTTGTAAAAGTGGTGATGTTGTGGGTGTGGGTGCCTGGTTTTATCCAAACTGAGCGCATGCCGGGGCTGTGGGAGGAGGCCATCCAGTCGTCGTAGCGGAACAGGTCCATTTTCCCGGGCCCGTCGAAGGCCACCATGTCTAGGTTGAAGGAGCCGTCGCGGAACTTTTCGGCCGGAATTTTTAGGTCCGCTCCAAAACCTGCCCAGATTGGAGAGTTGGCGAGGCCCGGCAGGATGGGGGCTTGATAGAGCAGGGTTCCTGGTTCGCCCAAGTTGGGGATGCTGTTGTTTTTGGGGACTTCGTAAACGTACTGCTGCTGCCCGGTGTTTTTGTATCCTTTGCCTACCCAGTTGACGGTTTTCTCTAACTTGTGCTCTTTGCCGTCTACTTCGGCATTTAGGGTAAAGTTCCTACCCTGCCAGAACACTTTCGGCGAATCTACGTGCGCTTGGCTGGCTACTATCAGGTCGTCGCTAGGGCCGGCTAATGCAAGGGCGGGAAGAAGGGCGAGGGCGACTGCCCCAGCCAGGGCGGAAAGTGTCTTTAGGGACATCGGGCCCCTCCTGTTATAGAAAACGGTTGTCATTAACGATTGTCTGGTATTGAGGCTTCGACGTCAACTGCCTTTTGCGGCGCTTCCGCTTGGAAGAATTTGTGGGCGCAGGCATTCAGATCGGCCTTAAATCGCGACATTCGCCCAAATATTATTTTTCTCACTTCCAGCTTTTTGGGAAAATAAATTGAAATTTTATGTGAGCCGGGGAACTAAAAACAGTAAAAAAAGCAAATGGTAAGTAAAAACTAATCTGGTTTTTCGTTGGAGCGTGCCAAACGAGTCGGCGAGGTAGTAACGTCCTAGCAGGTCAGTGGCGGATTTGCCGCAAAAAACGGGGGGTGGAAGGGTTGCATACTCGCAATTGTGGACGTAAGTCCTAGATTTGCTTTAGTGGTGTTGGGCACATGTGAACGCCCCCCTTGATGCCTGCGTTAGATCACGTAAACTCAGAATTGACAACTGATACTGAGCGTCAAAGCAAATAAGGAGTTAGACGTGTCAAACTCAGAAGAAACCTTTGAGGGTTGGGAAGGGTTCAAAGAAGGATCCTGGTCCAATCAGATTGATGTCAGGGATTTCATTCAGAAGAACTACACCCCTTACGACGGTGACGAGTCCTTCCTGGAAGGGCCCACTGAAAAGACCCGGCGCGTTTGGGACACTCTAGACAGCAAGTACCTCTCGGTCGAGCGCAAGCAGCGCGTCTACGACGTTGACACCGACATCCCGGCCGACGTTGACGCTTTCGATGCTGGCTACATTAGCGAAGACGACAATGTAATCGTCGGTCTCCAGACTGACGTTCCTTTGAAGCGTGCGATGATGCCGTTCGGCGGTTGGCGAATGGTCGAGACCGCTATCAAAGAGGCGGGCAAGGAAGTAAATCCTGAAGTAAAGAAGATCTTCACCAAGTACCGCAAGACCCACAACGATGCGGTGTTCGATATTTACACCCCGCGCATTCGCGCAGCTCGTTCTTCTCACATCATCACAGGTCTTCCCGATGCTTATGGTCGCGGCCGCATTATCGGCGACTACCGCCGCGTTGCCCTCTACGGCGTTGACAAGTTGATCGAAGAGAAGCAGAAGGACAAGGATCGTTACATCGACAAGCCCTTCTCCGAGCACTGGTCTCGTTACCGCGAAGAGCACGCCGAGCAGATCAAGGCTCTGAAGAAGCTGAAGACCATGGCTTCCAAGTATGGCTTCGACATTTCCAAGCCTGCTACCACTGCTCAGGAAGCTGTCCAGTGGACCTACTTCGGATACCTTGGCTCCATCAAGTCTCAGGATGGCGCGGCAATGTCCATCGGCCGCCTGTCCGCTTTCTTCGACTGCTACTTCGAGCGCGATTTCAAGCGCGGCATACTAGATGAAAAGGGTGCTCAGGAGATTATTGACTCCCTGGTCATCAAGCTGCGTATCGTGCGCTTCCTGCGTACCGAGGCTTACGACCAGATCTTCTCGGGCGATCCCTACTGGGCAACCTGGACTGACGCGGGCTTCGGCGAGGACGGACGCTCGCTCGTAACCAAGACCTCCTTCCGCTTGCTGCAGACCCTGGTAAACCTCGGGCCTGCTCCGGAACCGAACATCACGATCTTCTGGAACGAGAAGCTTCCCGAAGGCTACAAGCGCTTCTGCGCTAGGGTCTCTATCGAGACATCGTCGATTCAGTACGAAGCTGACGAACAGATTCGTCAGCAGTGGGGTGACGATGCAGCAATTGCCTGCTGTGTTTCCCCGATGCGCGTTGGCAAGCAGATGCAGTTCTTCGGCGCTCGTGTGAACGCTGCTAAGGCTCTGCTGTACGCAATCAACGGTGGCCGCGACGAGGTCTCTGGCAAGAAGATCATGGAAGGCTACGAGCCCATCAAGGGCGACGGCCCGCTGGACTTCGACGAGGTCTGGGAAAAGTACGAAAAGATGCTCGACTGGGTAGTCGGCACCTACGTAGAGGCCTTGAACATCATTCACTACTGCCACGACCGCTACGCCTACGAGGCAATGGAAATGGCATTGCTCGACTCGGAGCTAGTGCGCACTATGGGCTGCGGCATTGCTGGCCTGTCCATCGTTGCGGACTCGCTGTCGGCGATCAAGTACGCGAAGGTCACTCCGGTTCGCGACGAGACCGGTCTGGTAGTTGACTACAAGACCGAGGGCGACTTCCCGCTTTACGGCAACGACGACGACCGCGCCGACGATATTGCGGCAACGATCGTTCACACGATCATGTCCAAGATCAAGGCCATCCCGATGTACCGCGATGCGATTCCGACTCAGTCGGTTCTGACCATTACCTCGAACGTCGTTTACGGCAAGGCTACAGGCGCCTTCCCGTCGGGCCACGAGGCTGGCACCCCGTTCGCACCTGGTGCAAACCCGGAGAACGGCATGGACACCCACGGCATGCTGGCATCGATGCTCTCTGTTGGCAAGCTCGACTACAAGGATGCCCTCGACGGCATCTCGCTCACCAACACCATCGTTCCGTCCTCACTCGGACGCACTGAGGATGAGCAGATTACCAACCTCGTTGGTATCATGGATGCTGGCTTCATCAAAAAGGGTTAGTCAAAACACAAACGTCCTATAAGCAACCAAGAGAAGGAGAATAGGAATGGCAGTTAAGACTTTCGAAGAGCGTATGGAGTCGATGAAGGCGGCCCGTCACGACAACGGTGGTGTAAAGGGCCTTTACCACGCCAACATCAACGTCCTGAATAAGGAAACCCTCGAGGATGCCATGGAGCACCCCGAGAAGTACCCGCAGTTGACCGTTCGCGTTTCCGGCTACGCAGTCAACTTTGTGCGCCTGACCCGTGAGCAGCAGCTCGACGTGATCTCGCGTACCTTCCACGCAACTCGGTAAGTTTGGTTCTACCACTTACAGCTCGGGGCGATACGAGCTGGGAGAGCGAAGGCTCGACCGGTGAGTATCGCCCCGAACCGCTAGAGTACGAGGTCCCCCGTCTGCAGGGGGCCGGGCTCGCAGGCGTTACCGATGCGCCGCAGATGAACCGTCAGGAACATCTGATGGCGGTACGAGCCGGAGAAATAGGGTCGGTACACTCCTGGGAGCTAGTGACTGCGGTCGATGGCCCTGGTACGCGCTTGACTGTTTTTCTCGCAGGTTGTCCGCTGAGGTGCGTTTATTGTCACAATCCCGATACTTGGAAGATGCGTGACGGCACCGCAGTGCGCGAAGAAGATTTGATCAAGAAGATCGTACGGTACAAGCCAGTCTTTGATGCCACCGGAGGAGGAGTTACTTTTTCTGGCGGCGAACCGATGATGCAGCCGACTTTCCTCAAGCGGCTGCTTCGCGACTGCAAGAAGAATGGCATACACACGAACATCGACACTAGTGGCTTCATGGGTGCCAGCTTCTCAGACGATGATTTGAATCTAATGGATCTGGTCATGATGGATGTCAAGAGTGGTGACCCTGAAATCTATAAGAAGGTCACTGGTCGTCCCTTGGAGCCTACGTTGAAGTTCGGTCAGCGCTTGGCTGACAACGGCAATAGGGTGTGGATTCGTTTCGTGGATGTTCCTGGCTGGACCGACCAGAAGGATAATGTCGAAAGAGTAGCTGACATTGTGGCTCAGTGGCCAAATGTGGAGCGCCTTGAGGTGCTGCCGTTCCACCAGATGGCTCGCGACAAGTGGGCGGATCTGAATATCGATTACAAGCTCGAGGACGTGGAACCGCCTTCTAAAGAGGCCGCCGAAAAGGTTAGGGATATTTTCCGCAGCCGCGGATTGACCGTTTACTAGGTCGCAAATTAGTTGGGCGTCGGCATTTGGCCGGCGCTCAATTTGTTTAAAGGCTGCCATGTTGACAGTGAGACTCGGCGGCTTTACCCTATTAAAACGATAACCGTTTGCAATAGGGATTTTGGAAAGGCACATCGTGGCCGTAAAACAAATACTTGCTGCCCTTGCCTCTGGCATACTGGCTCTTTCACTGTCGCCGAGCGCTAGCGCAGCGCCCAACTATATCGACCAGGGGCACGCGGACATATTCACGGTCTCGGCGACCGAAAATACCCTTACCCTCAACGCCCACGTGGATCCCACAGACAGGTTTGAGGGCGGTACCTTCAAGCCCGAAGAACTTATTTTGGGTGTCAAAGACGCAGCCTGGCAGACAGAAACGACCTCTATAAATGACCTTGGAGTTCCCGGCTACTTACTTCCGGAAAACTCGAGCGCCAACTTACTCTGGCCTGGATGGGACACCAAGGGGGTAGCAAAGGCGGGCTACGAAAAGGTTACTCTGCAGTTCCTTGAAGTAGCTGGGCCCGGGCGAGTATTCGCATTCCAAAACGACTTAGGGGCTTTGAAGGCGGTGGCCAATGGGGGCTTTGCCCTCACTTCGGGTAGCGAAATCGTGCAAGAGAGGCCAGGTCACACCCACGCTAGTTGGCTGTTCGAAAAACCGGGGCGCTACACCATGAAAGTCGTGGCAAAAACCGAAAAGGAAGGGAAAACGCTCACAAGCCGCCCGCACGTATACGCTTGGCAAGTAGGAGGTGCGGGGCTCGACCGTAGCGCAGACAGCAACAAAAATGAACGCAACGGCAAATCCGCCACACCGGCGCCGCTGGCGCAAGCGGGGGCAGCCGGGACTTCCGAAAATGCAGATGCTAAGCCGACCTCCGCTGCAACACCCAACCAAAGTGCAACTGAAACTGCCCAGAAAGACGCAGGCGGGGCAGAAGAGGCCCAAGGTGAAGATTGCAAGCTAGTCGAAAACTCTGGAGAAAGCCTTCAAGCTGTGCTAAAAGACGACCGCAGCGCACCCGCCAAATGGGTGGATCCTAGCTCGATAGTATTTCCGCTAGGGCAGGCCGCTCGGCGAAATCTCCCCACCCAGATGGGCCCCGTACCAAAGGGAACCGTCTGGATGATAGGGAGCACCCAGACAAAGAACGTGCCCTGGCTAGGGGCGAATACCATGCATGAGTCGCTCCTGGAAAAGACTACCGGGCCGGTTCGCTGGAAACTGTCTTCATTCTCAGGACCCGGAAACATGTACGTGTTTACTTCCGGCAATTTCGGCGAAGTAGTGGGACAAAAGTGGTTCACCGGAGCGAACAATACTGCCACGGGCCAGGTTGAAATTCCTCACAACACTCACGTGCACCCAAATTGGATCTTCACTAAACCTGGGCTCTACAAAGTAGGCATCACCCAGACCGCGAAAAGCAAGGACGGCAAAGAAATGAACGCACACACAACCTTGCACTTCAAGGTGGGCGAGGGAAGTATGCACGGGCACTTTGACCTAGGTGCCAAAATTGGCACCGGCGGAAAAGTCTGGCGCAACTCAAAAGGGGAGGAGTGTACGCCGCCCTCAGGTCTTGCCTCCACCGGTTCGTCTGCACTCACCGGCCCACTGGCAGTTTTTGCTGCGGGTCTTGCCGTCTTCGGGCTGGGCGTTGTGGCGCGCCGCAAATGCGCAAACTGATCGCGCTCGTTTTGCTGTGCTGCGCAGGCTGTACGGGCTGCACGCCTGCCGCGCAGAACGAAACGTTGCAGGTAGTAGCCACTACACCGGTACTGGCTGACATTGCTCAAAATGTTGCCGGTGACCGGGCCCAAGTCACCTCTCTGGTAAAGCCGGGGGCAGACCCACACACCTACGAACCCGCGCTGCGCGACGTGCGGGCCATTGCGAACTCTTCGCTGGCGCTAACTAATCATCTGCTGCTCGAAGAACAAGCTCTTGTCCGTACAGTTATCGAAAACTCCCGCTCGCAGGTGGTCAAGGTTGCCGAGGAAACCCCAAAATATGGAGTAAAAATGCTTCCTCTGGTAGAAGATGCAGCTTTAGACACTGTGTGGTTGGGGATGCGCGTCGAGGGCGAAAATACTCGCCTTTCACTGGTAAATAAACGGGGGCCAGGCGAGGTAAGCACCTACCTAACCACCTCCTTTGGAAGTCCCCAGGTGTACATAAATTCCGCTGACGGAATCGATCGCTCAGATGGCGTAGATCTGCCTGCGGGCGCGCATACGCATCTGAGCTGGGCCTTTACGAAGCCAGGAATTTATGAGTTGACCTTCGCTTCGGCTCGGGCCAAGGAAACTTTTACCTTTGCCGTAGGCGTGGATCCCGCCCGCTACAGGCAAACTAAAAACAAATACCCACTCGAAGGGGGACACGAAGACATTACGGCTACCGGGGGGCGCATCTTAATTGTCGGTGATGGCAAAAACGGGGAGCCTAAGGCCCAGTTTGACCCCGCAAAGACCGTAATTGTGGTGCCTCCCTCCGCCCTCGCCCAAATTCCTCCAGACCCAAGGTTTAGATTCCTTGGCCGGCCGGGACACGAAACTTACATGCTAGCCCAAGGGGTAATAGGTAAACACGTCCACGGGGAGGTGGACCCCCACATGTGGCAAGACGTGAAAGCGGGTATTGCCTACGCCAAAGTGATCCGCGACCACCTGAAAGAAGTAGATCCTGAGGGCTCGGTCCAATACGAAAGAAATACGTCCCAATATGTCGGGCGACTCGAAAAGCTAGATAGGTATGTGCGCAGCCAGATTGCGGCCATAGACACCTCTGCTCGGCATCTCGTTACTACACACGATGCCTACGGGTACCTGGCTGCCGCCTACAACATAAAAGTCGCCGGGTTTGTCAGTCCCAACCCGGGGGTGGAACCCTCCACCCGAGACCTAATAGCGCTCACCAGAACGTTGCAAAACCTGAAGGTGAGGGCCGTATTCCTAGAGCCGAATCTAACGGAGCGATCCAAAGATCTAACCGAAACGGCTAAAAGACTAGGAATTAAGGTTTGCCCCATTTACGGGGATAGTTTTACGGAAAAAATCAACACCTACGAAAAGATGATGACCGCTAATGCCAACTCTTTGCGCAGGTGTCTGGAGAAACAATGAAAAGAAAACTGCTACTAATTTTTACGGCTTTAGCCCTGAGTGTCGCTAACCTGCCTCTAGCTCAAGCTGACGAACTAGATCAGATAATTTCAGAAGACGAACAGGTTGCCCCGCTAGGCGAGAATAAAGTATTTGCTGCGGGGCATGCGGACATGGGGGTGCGGGTGCAGGGCGGCAGTGCCCAAATTATGGTGCGCGACGATTCGCAGGATGTGCCCGTATGGAGGCATCCACAAGACGTTACTTTTGCCCTGTCGGGTAAGGCACTGCAAAATTTACCTGCGGGCACCGAATACGATTTTACGGGTGCATCCGCTGGTCAGCGAGTGTGGGTGATTCCTCAGGCTCAGATTGCGGGAGTTCCCTGGCTAGGTTGGTCTAGCGGGGATCCGGCCTTGGCGAAAGAAGCTGCCAGGGGAGTGACTATAGAATATTGTGGCCACAAGGGTCCCGGCCAATTCAGTGTCTTTGAACAAGATGGGGGATTTTCTAAACCGCGTTTGTTATGGAGTTCGCAAAAAAATAAGGCCCAACCCATTTTCACTGAAATTGGCTCCCATGCACACGCTAACTGGGTTTTTACAAAGCCGGGAGTACACCTAGTGGCAATTCGAATGCGTGTCGAAGGGCCTAAACCAAAAACTTACGAAACGTTCTTGCGCTTTGCGGTTCAAACTGATCCGCTAGCTGCTGCCGGGCAACGTTGGACTGGCAAAATGTTGGACTCGTCAACTTCCAAAGAACCCGCTAGACCGGTAGCTTCTCGAACTAAGAGTTTCCCCTATGGCTACGCAGTTTTGGGATGCGGTGTAGTTGTAGTCGTAGTTGGCGTTTTCTTGTACGTGCGCGCCAGTAGAAAAGAACGCCAGAGGGCAGAAGAAAGATGAGTGGGATACGCGTAGAAAATCTGCACGTCAACTTCGGAGGGCGAACCGCGCTAGACGGGGTGAGCTTTAGTGCCCAGGGTGGGCAGCTGATAGGTTTACTGGGACCGAATGGCGCCGGCAAAACCACTCTTCTGCGGGCGATACAAGGGCTCATTCCCAGTCGAGGGCGCATAGAGGTTTCGAAGGGGAATATTGGGTATGTTCCCCAGCGGCGGCAGTTTGAATGGGATTTCCCTATCGACGTTACGGGCGTTGTCCTATCGGGGCTAGCACGCGAAATTGGTTGGTTTCGTTTTCCTAAAGAACGTCACTATAGAGCCTGCCGGCAGGCGTTAGAAAAAGTGGAGTTAGGCCACCTAGCTAAGCGCACGGTTGGAGAGCTTTCGGGGGGACAAAGGCAACGCGTTTTAGTTGCACGCGCACTGGTCGGACGCCCTCAAATACTGCTGCTAGACGAGCCTTTTACCGGCTTAGATATGCCGGCTGCAGAATCTTTGCTGAAACTGTTTCGTTCCCTCGCGGATGCTGGCACTACCGTGCTGCTTTCAACTCACGATTTGGCTGGAGCTATGGACCAGTGTGACAAAATTCTTTTGCTGCGCCAGAGTGTATTTGCCTTTGCGCCACCGGCGGAGCTATTAGATCGGCACCTGTGGGCGAGGGCTTTTCAAGTTGGCCCCCACTCGCCGCTGTACAGAATTGTTGGTGCTAAATGATTTCTCTACTCGATTTTTTTGCTGATTTAACTAATCCTGTGCTCGCCTTCTTGCCGCGGGCGCTAATTATTGCAGTCGCTTCCTCGTTAGTCTGTGCGGTTGTGGGCACCCACGTCGTACTCCGGGGTATGGCTTTTATCGGAGACGCGGTCGCCCACGCAGTATTTCCAGGTATCGCCATAGCTTTCGTGTGCAGTTTTTCATTACTTTTGGGGGGAGCTCTAGCGGGGGGAAGCGTGGCTATTTTGGTTGCCGTGCTGTCACAGAATCGAAAGTTGCGTGAGGAAACACTCATTGGAATCTTGTTTGCGGCCGCCTTTGCTCTGGGACTAGTCATTATCTCGAGGGCAGAGGGGTATACGGCATCCCTGTCCAGCTTTCTGTTTGGCTCAATTACCGGCGTGTCTGACCGGGACATATGGCTAGTTTCCATCATTGGAGGTGCAATAGTGTTGGCGGTGCTAGCCCTCAGCAAGGAGCTCGTAGCTGCTTCACTTGACCGCGAGATGGCCAGAGCGTTGGGGCTGCCGGTGTTTTGGCTAGATTTGCTGCTCTACTTAGCTGTAACGGGGGCAGTGGTCATATCAGTACGCACAATTGGAAACATACTGGTTTTGGCTCTGCTGGTAACGCCCGCGGCTACGGCTCGTCTGCTAACAGACCGTTTGGCCTCAATGATGGCACTAGCGGCAGTGTTCGGAGTATTGGGATCGTTTTTTGGGATCTATTTTTCGTGGGCTCTTGATCTTCCCACGGGGGCGGCAATCGTCTTGACCGTGACTGTCATGTTTTTAGCAGCCTGGACGTTTGCGGCTATGAAAAAGTCCCCCCGGCAGGGCTCGAACCTGCGACAAACGGATTATGAGTCCGCTGCTCTAACCGACTGAGCTACAGGGGGAACGGCAATAGTTTATACGGAAGTTCTGCCTAAGTCACATCGCCGACGTACCTTAGAAGTATGTTCAACAAAGACCACACAAAACCGAGTGCTGAATTGACCGCCCTGCTTCTCCCAAAAGAGAAGGTGTTGCACGTAATTTCGTTGGCGACGGGACAAGCAGCAGCAACCCGCAGGGGTTTAGTTGTGGTAGATAACACTAATTATTTTTCAGCAGCTTGGCATGAAGTGAAGCAGGCCGTATACCGCGACGACGAGTCGTCCATCACAATTACCTTTCAAGATCCCGCCCGTGAAAAGGTGAGACTGCTCACCGAAAAATCAGATCCGATCAGGTTTATGGATGAGATTCGCGAGGGGGTGGAGGAGGCTCAGGTGGCCTCTCTGGCGCGTTCTCTGCCGAATGGGACACGCGTGAGTGTGGCGATTTTGCGGCATGATAATGGGAAATTATTTTCGTTCGTGAGTGCTGACGGGTATGTGCCTGAAAAATATTTAAGCCGGGTTGTAGCTCTGGAAAGTGAGCTGCGCGACCAAGTGGGGATGCCGCTTCGCCCCTCTGCGGACGAGCCGACCCTCGGAGCCGATTAGACGTAGGTAGGGAAAGTCTGCTAGATTCTTTCTCGTCGCGATCCCGCGTAGCTCAATGGCAGAGCATTCGACTGTTAATCGAACGGTTGTTGGTTCGAGTCCAACCGCGGGAGCTCTTAGAGGTTGTTAGCCGCCATCTGGCTGGCAGATAAAAGACCTGTAAATATATTGACGGATCCCAGTTTCCGTTGCTATTTAGCCGTTTTCAAGCATCACGCTTGCGTTGTTGTGGCGATGTATGGGGCGGCGAAAGCTCTACCGTCACTATTAAATTGTGTTTGAGTCCCCTTCTGGGGCTGTTCGGGTGTACTTTGGCCCGGAATTACAACGTTTTCGCCTCCAATCGCGGTCCGTATGTGCCAAGTAGTATAACCTACGTCACGACAATCACCGACAGGTGCCGACAAATAAAACGTCAATAAAACGTCAGTAGAAACAATAAGGCCCCTTATAATTCTGGGTGTAAGAAAGCCTGTAAGCCGGCTGGCCTACAGGCTAAGAGATTGCTTCGACCCCGGGGGCCTCACGAAGAAAACGCCGCTTTTGCGTAATCCATAGTGACCGCCTCGATAGCTTCAAAAGCTTTCGGATCAAGGTCACGAAAGTCTTGAGCGCGTTCTGCAGCATTTAGGAACTCCATCCCATATTTGATCCACTTCTTTCTCCACTCCTCATTGTCTGCGGTCAGTGGCCCCCAAGACTGAATCTGGTCGGGCGTGTAATCCTGGCTTAGCCGGCGAGTAATATAAGTTTGCATCCCGGCTAGGTCTTCGTTCGTAGTCATAATAAGTATCCCTTTAGGTTAGGTTTCATTCTGCACTGCTAATACAGCCAAGCAGGCGAGAAATGACATCCTCAGCCTCCTCACCCGTAATCGAGAAGGTCCTGCGTAAGACTGCGCGAATCTGGGCAAAAGAATCCCCTCTCATGGCCCCTTTAGCGGCCCGCAGCCCCATTACCGCCTGAGTTAGTGGGCGCATCGCAAAGGCTGCACAAATATAGTCAGGCTCTTCTTCCTGGCGGGGTTGGATGATAGTGGCTCCATCAAGTCGGGCCTTACGCACTCCGGCGGCTTCCTTGAGAGTTATGAGCGCGCCCTGCTTGGTGGGGTTTTTGACCTTAGCCCGCTGCTGGGTATTGAAATCCTCAACCGCCTCCCTGACTGAGGCGTAGGAACTCTCGCTCATAAAAGCTTCAAGTTTGCTCTTGCGCCGCACCAATCCGATGACCCCGCTTGCCGGGTGGGTGAGACGTATGATTTCGCGGTTTACAGCATCTTTGGCACCAAAGTGGGTGAGAGCAAAGACATCCCTGATCCCCATCGCCCACTCGGGGTTCGAGGCCGCCTCGTGCAGGTTTTTCAGGTGCTGCATGGTTACAATTTGCAGCACGTCATCTTCCAACCAGTGATTACCTTTGCAGATTCGATTTAAAGATCTGCTGACTCTAAGAAGGTTGCCCCGGGCTTTGTATAGATGTTTGGCAATTAGGGCGGGGGCGGCATCTACTCCAGCCTTGGCTATTTCGTACAGGTCATCTTTGCTTCCATCCACCCCCGGCTAATACAGCCTGAATCAGAACGCCAAGCCTTAGCTACGGTCTTTGCGGGTACCCCAATAAGGGTTCATCTGCTGGGGATGTCCAACCCCGTACTGTATCTAGATACTGTTGGTCCGGTTCCCGCAAAGGTAACCCCTCCCACGGGGCTGGGGTGCCGTGGGCCATAGCGTTAGCTAATGCCACAATACGGCGTGAGTTAGTGCGCCCATCCACCAGCCACGCCAGCGATCTCGCCCGGTATTAAAGGGCTCGAAACCCCGTTGAACTAGCTATTATGATGGTGAAAAGTCTTGGACAACGACTAGGTGAAATCAAGCAAGACGCATCCCATGGGCGCGCAGAGGTGCGCGCTCCCATTCACTATCTCGAAAGAGAAGCTAGCAAGCGTCGCCGGTAGTCTTGTTCCAATTACCGGAACCGGGCCGGGACTTATTCCAAGCGTCAATAGTGGAAACTAGCCACCCTTTGACGGGACGCTTGACCCCAACAATAATGTCCGCCTCGGGTAACATACCCTTAGCCGCATAGCCGCGAATAGTGCCCGGATGCACGCCTAAGTAGTCGGCTATGTCCCCGCGAGTCAAATATGTTTCCATCAATACCGCCTAACCTTTGTTAGAGAAACCCGGGGGCCGGGCTTGCCAGCCCCCGGCTAGCCGTTCCTACTTCTTACGTAGGTAGTTAATCAACTCAATGACTGCTATCATAGAGGAACTCAATGACTGCTACCATAGAGGTAGGAAGAGCTAGGAGTACTGAGATTATCGCTAGGGTTAGCATCTCAGCCTCCTTTTCTCTATGGCCACCGGGTTGCCGCCCGGTGGCATTTTTATGTTGAAGCGGGATTGCCCCCCCGGAACCGTTAGGCATACTTTGCCAGCCAGCTTCTTTCGATCCCAGTCACTCTAGTCTGCGATAGCTATTGGGAGCTTTTACTATCATCTGATTCTAGGTAGGGCAGTGGGATCTGCTCGTGAGTGAGTTCAATCTGGGCTTTGTAAATAGCCCCGAGCGTTTGAGGAACTTGCCACCGTGTAGCATCCTCGGCGGTGATCAACCTCATTTGCCACTTAGCCGCATTTTCTAGGGCCTTTTTTGCGACACTTTTAGCTTCACCGGCGCTCGGGTAGGAAGCCTGTCGTTTGTCCTGCCCGCCCGCGTTAGCGAGCGCGTCAACTTGCTTCGAGATCTTCTCTGCGGCATCCACAAGAGCTCCGTTCTCGTCCAAATTAGCTGCCGCCCACTGCAGCTGGTAGCGTGACTGATCTAAGCCCGCCAACAGGTCTTCTGGGAGCGAGCCCGCATATTCAGAATTGGCCTTCGGAGCACTAGATTGCGCATCGGTAGGTGCGTACTTACCCGTGGTGCGGTTTAGGCGGAGCGCCTTGGATGCAGAGACTTCAACTTTGGGGAGTGAAGCTGAAACAACGTTAGCGAGGGCGACCCCTTCGGCCTGCCGAGCAACAGAGGCCGAAAGTAAGAGCTTGGCGAGAGAAGGATCTTTCACGGCGCTGCTATCCGCTCCAGCTTGGGCGGCGCAGCGCGAATATTCCCTTAGTGTTTCGGCAATGTCGCTAGGTGCGGCTGGTCTGGGCGGTGGGGTCGCTCCGCCTTCAGGGCGTTTCCGAGACCATCCTCTCCATACCTCACCGAAAGTGCCCAACCTCACTTTTGCGTCTCTAGTGTTAGTTTTCGCTAGTTCTAGCCCGCTTTCTCCAATGTGGAGTTTGGGTAGGGAAGTGGCGATATTTTGCTCGCAGATGGCAGCTGCGTTCCTGGCCGCGTCGTCAATCGAAAGATCAGGCAGAGGAGGGATGCCGGTGTCCACCCGAAGGTTGCAGCCCGAAAGAAGAGCCGTAGCTACAGAAAAACATAGGCACGTAGCAAAAAACTTTTTCATGGCGCCATCATTGCACGGGTAGGATTGGCTTAAGTGAATTTAGGGGAGGCGCCGTGCAAAAGGACCGGTATGAATCTTTACGACTTGAATTCGATCAAGCGGTTAGTCATTTGGGGCTCACAGTCCTACAGGTTGAAAAGATTCCCGCCGGTAAACACTCGCGTTTGCGAGTAGTGCTGGATCTAAACGATGGTCCCGGGGGAGTGGATTCGAAGGCGCTCACGGAGGCAACACACATAGTTTCGCAGATTCTCGATCGCGTGGATCCAATTTCTGGACAGTACACTCTTGAGGTGACCACGCTGGGGGCCGAGCGAGAGTTACTAACCGATCGAGACTTTCGTCGCGCGGAGGGCCAACACGTCGAACTTGAGGTGGGAAACGCAACCTTGGCAGGTAAACTGGTCGGAGTTGGCCCAGATCCGGTTCGGATTATGACCTCGGATGGGCTTCGGGAAGTGGATAGGGCCCAGATCTCTGCGGCACGCACCGTAGTGATGTTCTTTTAGGGAGGACGATCAATGGATATTGATATGAGCGCCTTGCGCGCCGTCGAAAACGAGCGCGGCATCAGCCTGGACCAGCTGGTGGAGGCCATTGAAGACGCGCTACTCAAGGCCTATCACAACGTTCCAGGGGCCCTTCCCAAGGCGCGGGTCGAGATCGATAAACATGGTCATGTCGTTGTCATGGCTACCGAGGAAGACGAGGACGGAAACCCAATTGGGGAGTTCGACGACACCCCCTCGGGATTCGGGCGCATTGCCACATCTGTGGCTCGTTCGATGATTGTCCAGCGCTTGCGCGAAGCCGAAGATGCGCAGGTGCTAGGCGAATTTTCGGATAAAACCGGCACGGTAGTAGCTGGCCGCGTGCAGCAGTCGCGTAATCCGCACATAGTTACGGTCAAAGTTGGTGATTACGAGGCAATCCTTCCTGAGGGAGAACAAATCCCGGGCGAAAAGCTACCGCACAATACCTTGATTCGCGCCTACGTGGTTAGGGCGGTCCGCACCGAAAAAGGGGCTCGAATCGAACTGTCGCGTCGCCACCCCGAGCTGGTGCGGCGCCTGTTTGAGCGGGAAGTGCCTGAGCTGTCCGACGGTGGTCTGAAGATTGAATCCATTGCGAGGGAGGCCGGCTATCGCACTAAGATTGCAGTGAAGCCGCTGCAAAAAGGTGTAAATGCGAAAGGTGCGTGTATTGGGCCCATGGGCGCGCGCGTACGAGCAGTTATGAGGGACCTGGGTGGCGAGAAGATAGACATAATCGATTACTCAGACGATATGGCTACGTTCGTAGCGAACGCACTTTCCCCCGCCCGTGTGTCTTCTGTCACTATGGCCTCTAGTGGGGAAGCTATGGCCAAAGTGTTAGTTCCGGATTTTCAACTGTCTCTAGCCATCGGCAGGGAGGGTCAGAATGCGCGTCTTGCCGCCCGTTTAACTGGTTGCAAGATCGATATCAAGTCCGATACCGAGGAACTGGGGCGGCCCCTGGCTTCTAGTGAATCGAGACCAGATGCACACCCGGTGAACGGGGGCGGCGCTGTAGATTCGGCCGAATGACCGCTAAAATGGGACCCGTGTGCGATCGAGCGTCAGACAAGGTCCGCGCTCGAGCGCGCACGTGCGTAGGTTGCAGAAACCAGGATGCTAGGGCCAATTTGGTTCGTCTGGTTTCTGATGGGGAGCGGGCTACGGTTTGGTCCCCTTCGACTCGCAGTGGCAGAGGTGCATGGATTCACCCGGATCTTAAGTGCTTGCACCGGGCAGTCAAAACTCGGGCTATCCCCAGAGCGCTTCGAGCGGCCGTCAAGGTCGATTCGCAGCAGCTGGGTGCGCTGCTGCAGGTCGCAAATAAGAGCATTCAAGGCGGCAAGGTCCTTGAAGCACGAGACGAAAGCGGGTTGGAAGCTGATGGGCACCCGATGAGTACCCAGCGATGAGCTGCCAGCAAAAGTAAATTGTCCGTCCTGTTTGGGGCGGACCCAGACAGGAGAATTGTGGCAAAACTGCGCGTGCATGAGCTTGCTAAAGAGCTCGGTACCACCTCTAAAAATCTTCTTGGAATCTTGAAGGAGCAGGGTGAGTTCGTAAAATCTGCGTCCTCTACAATTGAGGCGCCGGTGGTGCGAAGGATCCGAGAGCAGTTCCCCAAGGGCGTCGCAGACGACAAGAAGTCTGCTTCGGCCAAGGGAACTAAGAAGCCTGCTAAAAAGGAAACTACTTCTAAGGGCACGGCTAAGAAGCCTGCTGCTTCTAAAGCTAATGCTCCCAAGCCTGGGCCGAAGGCTAAAAAAGTTGACTCTGGCGCAAAGGCTGCGGCTAAACCAAAGGCAACTGCGAAGCCAAGGAATGAAGCTAAGCCTGCGGCTAAGACCAGCGCGAAACCCGGTCCTAAGCCGGCGGGTAAGAAGGCGGCTTCTACCGAAAAACCGGCTCCCAGGAAGCCGGCTCCTAAACCAGGTTCCCATATTCCTACGCCTAAGGCGGCAGTGAAGTCCGCTCAGAAGGCACATGAACCTCGTCCGGGCAACAACCCGTTCGCTTCTTCGCAGGGCATGCCACGTCCGGGAGGTAGTCGTCGTCCAGGCCCGCGGCCGGGGCCACGCCCGGGCAATAACCCATACGCCTCCGCCCAGGGGATGCCCAAACCCGGCGGCAGAGGTCGCAACAACAAGCCTGGTGGCGGAGCTAAGAACAGGCGTCCGTCCGGGCCACGTCCAAATCCGAACATGATGCCGGAGCGTTCCAAGCTTGCTGAAGCACAGGCGCACGCCGGGCAGAACAATAGGCCCGGCAATCGCGATTCTCGCCGAGGGGGTCGCGGGGGTGGCCCTCGCGGCGGCTTTGGTGGACCACGTGGTGGTCGCGGTGGACGCGGCTCCACACAGGGGGCATTCGGCCGCGGTGGTGGCTCGAAGCGTCGCAAGTCTAAGCGTGCTAAGCGGCAGGAATTCGAACAGAAGGCTCCAACTATTGGCGGCGTTCAAGTACCCCGCGGCGACGGCACTACCGAGGTGCGCATTCGCTCGGGTGCGTCCTTGGCCGATTTTGCCGACAAGATCAACGTCAACCCGGCAGCCTTGGTAACCGTGATGTTCCACTTGGGCGAAATGGTAACCGCGAATCAGTCTCTCGACCAGGACACCTTCGAGGCACTGGGAGCCGAGCTTGGGTACGTAGTAAAGATCGTTTCCCCCGAGGACGAAGATCGGGAGCTCTTGGAGTCATTCGATATAGATCTGGAGGCCGAAGAGGCTGATGATCAACAGAATATGGCTCCGAGGCCGCCAGTGGTTACTGTTATGGGCCACGTCGACCACGGTAAGACTAAGCTGCTAGACGCTATTCGCCACACGGACGTTGTTGGCGGTGAGCATGGTGGCATAACCCAGCACATCGGCGCCTATCAGGTAAAAGTGTCGTTGAACGACCAGGAGCGAGCCGTTACCTTTATCGATACTCCCGGGCACGAAGCATTCACCGCTATGCGTGCCCGTGGCGCCCAGGCAACGGATGTCGCAATCATTGTGGTAGCTGCAGACGATGGGGTTATGCCCCAGACTGTTGAGGCGATTAACCATGCGCAGTCGGCCGAGGTGCCGATTGTGGTCGCAGTAAACAAGATCGATAAGCCAGGTGCTAATCCGGACAAGATCCGCGCCCAGCTCACCGAGTACAACCTGGTTGCCGAAGAATACGGTGGCGACGTAATGTTCGTCGATATTTCTGCTAAGCAGCGCACCGGTATCAAAGAATTGCTCGAGGCCGTGCTACTTACAGCAGATGCCGCCCTCGATCTAAAGGCAAACCCGGATGCGGAAGCTCGGGGTACTGCCATTGAAGCAAATCTGGACCGTGGCCGCGGTGCGGTTGCGACCATGCTTGTTCAGCGTGGCACCCTTCGAGTGGGCGATGCGCTGGTTGTAGGCAATGCACACGGTCGCGTGAGGGCCATGTTCGACGATCGTGGTAACTCTGTGGAAGAGGCTGGGCCTTCTCGCCCGGTTCAGGTCCTAGGCCTCACTTCAGTGCCGCGTGCAGGCGATTCATTCCTCGTCGCTCCCGACGACCGGACTGCTCGTCAGATTGCCGACAAGCGCGAGGCTGCGGAACGGCAGGCTCAGCTCGCCAAGCGCCGCAAGCGTATCTCGTTGGAGGACTTTGACGAGGCCCTCAAGGAAGGCAAGGTTGAGACCCTCAACCTCATTATCAAGGGTGACGTTTCTGGTGCCGTGGAGGCCTTGGAGGATTCGCTTCTCAAGATTGACGTATCGGACGAGGTACAACTGCGTATCATCCATCGCGGTGTCGGCGCTATTACCCAGAACGACGTAAATCTGGCTACTGTCGACAACGCAGTGATTATTGGCTTCAACGTGCGGCCTGCAGAGCGTGTGGCTGAACTCGCTGATTCCGAGGGCGTAGATATCAAGTACTACTCAGTGATCTACGCTGCAATCGAAGATGTCGAGAATGCTCTGAAGGGTATGCTGAAGCCCATTTATGAAGAGGTCGAGCTAGGCAAGGCCGAGATTTTGCAGGTCTTCAAGTCCGGTAAGTTCGGCAACATTGCTGGTTCCATTGTCCGCAGTGGCAAGATCAAGAGGGGTGCGAAGGCACGTCTAATTCGTGACTCTGTGGTTGTCGCTCCCGATCTCGAGATTGCCTCGTTGCGTCGCGAGAAGGACGATGTGACCGAAGTCCGCGAGGGCTACGAGTGCGGTATAACGCTCGGTCACAAGGACATTCAAGTTGGCGACATCATTGAAACTTGGGAGATGCGCGAGAAGCCTCGCGATTAAACCCACCAGGGGCGGGCTCGGGCCCGCCCCCTTTGGGAGGTAGAAATGGCAGATGAAGCACGTCAGCGCAAGGTTGCTGACCGTATTAGGCAAACGGTAGCGCGCCTTTTGGAGCGTCGCATAAAGGACCCTCGGATTGGTTTCGTTACGATTACCGATTGCAGAGTTACCGGGGATCTGCAGCACGCTTCTGTTTTTTACACCGTTTTCGGTGACGAGGCTGCTCGCAGTGGGAGTGCTGCCGCGCTGGAATCGGCTAAGGGGCTTATTCGCTCCGAGGTCGGGAAGGCTCTTGGCATCCGACTAACTCCAACCTTGGAATTTATTCCGGATGCACTTCCCGAGGCTGCGGCCTCTATCGAAGAGGCACTCGCAGCAGCTCGTGACCGAGATGCCCAAATTGCGAAACAGGCCGAGGGAAAGGCATATGCTTCCGAAGCGGATCCATATAAGGCTCCCCGCGTAAAAGACGAGGCATAATAGTGCGTTTAGAAGTACCCCGGGGGCAGTTTCCGGCTGCCCCCGGGTTTGTCGTAATCGATAAACCCGCCGGTTGTACGAGCCACGACGTAGTTTCGGCGGTGCGGAGACTGGCCTGTACTCGGAAAGTCGGCCATGCAGGCACTTTGGATCCCGACGCTACAGGGGTGCTCTTAGTAGCGGTGGGTGCTGCTACTAAGCTGCTCAAGTACTTTAGTGGGGCTGACAAAGAATATGAGGCAACGGTGCGCTTTGGGGTTACAACCAGCACCGAGGACGCCTCCGGGGAGATAGTTTCTCAGCGGGGAGCCCGCCTGCGGATTGAGCAAATCTCCCAAGTACTGCCTAAATTCACTGGCAATATTATGCAGGTTCCTTCTGCGGTTTCTGCTCTAAAGGTGGGTGGAAGACGCGCCTATCAGCTCGTGCGCGAAGGCAGGGAGGTATCTCTCGCGGCTCGCCCTGTGACCATTACCGAGTTAGAGCTGACCTCTGCGGTCACCGTCATTGAGGGGCCAGTTCCCGTCAGCGAGGTTTCGCTGCGACTTTCTTGTTCTTCAGGAACCTACGTCCGTGCGCTTGCCCGCGATTTAGGTGAAGAGCTCGGTTGTGGAGCTCACCTGCGGAAATTGCGGCGGACTCGCGTGGGTTCTTTTACCCAGTCCCAGGCGCTGACCCTACCCGAGGCATTGACGGATGGGAAACTACCCACTGTCGACATGCTTACAGTGGCAAGCAAGCTCTATCCCTCGCTAACTCTGAGCGATGAACAGGTTGCGGACGTGCGCTGCGGACGCCGCCTTCACCTAGATTCCGGCTCAGAGGGGACATGGGCACTTGGCGATGGTGCAAACAACCTAGTTGCTATGGCAACATTGACTAGTCAAGGCAGTGGGTGGCGTTTGCAGCCGCGCACTGTGTTCCCTAAGGAGGGCCTAGATGGCTGAAGAAAAGAGTGCCTGCTCTTGCGGCGGAAAATGCAGTAGTAACGGACACGGCAATAATTCCACTGCCCACAAAGTACGGGGATCTATGGGCGTTGCCCCGGCTGGAAGAAAAGAACTAGGTCTTCGAGGGCAGGCGAAAGAACAGTAACTATGCGAGTCTGGCACGGCTTGGAGGAAGTCCCCGCCGATATTGAATCAGTGGCCACGATTGGTATTTTTGACGGGGTGCACCGTGGGCATCAGAAGATTCTCTCGACAGCGGTGCGCGATGCACGCCGACTGGGAGTGTTGTCGGTAGCTGTTACCTTTGATCCCCATCCCGCGGTAATACACCGCCCAGAGGGGATCGAGCTCATTATGCCCCTGTCTGACCGCCTGGAGCAGATTGCTGCGCTCGGCGTCGATGCGGTGTTAGTAGCAAAATACGACTTGTCTTTAGCCTCTTTGAGTCCCTACGATTTTGTGCAGAGATTTTTTGTCGACGCTCTTGGAGTCTTAGAGGTAGTTGTGGGCGAAGACATGCGCTTCGGCAAGGGCAACGCTGGGGACGTCGCTACACTGCACGAGTTAGGGGATAGATTCGGATTCGACGTTACCGAGATCGTCGACGTTGAGTCTTTCGAGGGGCGCCGTTGGTCATCTACCTGGGTGCGGCAGGCTCTAGCCGCCGGAGACGTCTCTTTGGCAAATCGTATTTTGGGTAGAAATTACCGATTGCGAGGGCATGTAGAGCACGGCTTCAAACGAGGTCGCCAGCTTGGTTTCCCAACTGCAAATTTGAATTCTCAGGGCGTGGGTTTTGTTCCCGCTGACGGCGTCTATGCCGGACTGATTGTGAGGGCGGTAACGGGGACGCGTGCTTGTGAAATGCTGCCCGCTGCAATTTCCGTTGGCACAAATCCGCAATTCGACGGTGAGGAACGCACCGTCGAAGCACACGTTTTAGGCAGGTCCGATCTGAACCTGTATGGCGAGGACATAGCGGTTGATTTTATAGCCCGTATTCGCCCCATGAAGCAATTTGATTCAGTTGAAGAGCTTTTAGAACGTATGGATGCCGACCTCCTCGAAGCAGCTAGAGTCTTGGGGGCACCGCCAACTGGGCGCATTCGCCCGGAAGAGGTTACTGCGCAATAGTGTGCTAAGTATCATACAAGATGTTTTTGCGTGGATAAATTAAAGTTTATTAAAAGTAAAGGAAAAAATTTTAATTAATTTCCGCGCACTATTTTGCTCAAGAGTGCTGGAGAGAGAGTAGAACTACAAGTCTTTTCAGTTCGTATTCCGCCGAAAAGATGAAAGAATATTAATCAGGTGCTGGAGGGCTGATTTTCATATAGTCGCATTGAAGATCCCATTTTCTCAGTAAGGATTTTTTATGCGTAGAAGATTTGCATCCGCTCTCTTGGGGATGTCTCTGGTGCTTTCCGTTGGTGCTTTGGGCGCGCTTACTCCCCAGAGTGCGCAGGCGGAGGAAAACCAGTTTTTGGCCGGCCGCGGTATGGCCGACATGACCGGTGAACCCGGCGAGAATGGCATGATGGGCTATGGTGACTCGCGCCAGCTCAGTGAGGGAATCCATTCACGCCAATTTGCTCGCGCCTACATCGTGCAGGATCCCAACACGAACAAGCGGGTTGCTTTCCTCTCGGGGGACATGCTTTCGGGTACTAATTTGGAGCGCGAGCTGCTACTCAAGAAGCTCAAAGAAAAATATGGTGACAGGTACAACGACGGCAACGTGCTGATTGCTGCCACCCACACTCACGCCACCCCGGGCGGTACTACTGATTATTCGCTCTACAATGTGACCACTATGGGCGTCCACAAGCAGTCGTTGGACGCAACTGTGGACGGTTTCGCTAAGGCAATCGAGCGGGCCGAGGCCGACATGGCGCCCTCGGAAATTTCCTTCGGAGCGGACAAAGTAACCGACGCCGGAGTGAATCGCTCTCTAGACGCGTTTATGAACAACCCCAAAGAGCTCCGCGACAAGCTTCCCGGTAACCGCGACGCGCGTTCGGACACCATGGCTATCTCGCGCAACGGCAAGGTCACAGGGTTCGTGAACTGGATGGCTACCCATGCCACCACTCTTCCCACAGAAAACAAGCTGATATCTTCGGACAACAAGGGCTATGCCGAATATCTGGACGAAGTCAAGGAAGCAGGGGATGACTACACCAAGTTGGACAATCCGGCGATGGTTGCTGCCTACGTGTATTCCAACGGTGCAGACCAAACCCCTAACCTTGGGTTGAAGCCGGCGACGGGACCGTCGAAGGATCCCTATAAGAGCGTCGAGATTATGGGCAGGCGCATCCACGACGGCGCCTCTCGTTCTCTTGCGAAATTAACGGCTCAGCGCGACACCACCGTGGATTACCGCATCGTTTGGGTCGATATGCAAAACCAGCAGGTCGCCCCGGAGTTTTCCACCACAGGCAAGGAGGAGAAGACTTGCCGGGCGATAGTTGGGGCGCCTTTCGGATCCGGCTCTGAAGAAGACGGTGGCGGTGGGGTCACCTTCCTCGGAGAGGGGCTCGGCAAGAATGAGCTCATGGATTCGCTGACTAAGACTACCTACGAGGCCACGCCCGGGTTGAGGGGCTGTCAGGGTCCTAAAAAGGTGTTGTTCGAATCCGGAATGGTGGATGGCGTTCAGACTAAGCTTCCGGTTCAGGTACTGCGCATTGGCGATCGCTACATTCTAGGTATGCCTGGCGAGGTTACCTCGGCCTCTGGGGTGCTTATGCGTGAGGCCTTCGCTAAGACCGCAGGTACTACCGTCGATAAGGTCATGATCTCTTCTGCAGCCAATGCCTACGCCCACTATTTCACTACTCCGTGGGAATATGACCGTCAGAACTACGAGGGCGGAGCCACTATCTTCGGCCGCTATACTGTGCCGGCGCTAAACCAGGTCTTAGCGGGCATCGGGAAATCTTTCAAGACTGGGGGTAAAGAAGTAGTTGGTGAGGCACCGAACATTCGCCCCTTCATCTACTCTGCGTACGGTCGCGTCCTTCACGACACTCCCGGGGGTAAGCACTATGGGGACGTCTTGATTCCAGTCCGTTCGGCATATGAGCGCGGCAGTGTGGTCAAAGCGGTCTTCCAGGGTGCTCACCCGAATGTGAATATCCGCCATGAGGGCACTTACATGCAGGTTCAAAAGCAAGAGGGCGACAAGTGGGTAGACGTCGCTAAGGACTCTGACTTTTCTACTAAATTCATTTGGAAACGCAAAGGAATTTCGGCTTCCGAGGTCACCTTGCAGTGGGACACTGCCGAGGCGGAGCCTGGGACATACCGAATGGTTTACAACGGTACCTCCAGGGCGCCGGGCAATCGCGACAGTGAATTCCAGGGGGCCACTGGCTCCTTCCGCGTCGAATAGTTGCTGTGCAAGGGTGACCGCTTCAAAAATTTGGGGCGGTCACCTTCGCGTATTATCGGAATATGTCGTTGAGTTTCAGGAGGGCAAGCCCTGCAGATTTGCCTAGACTCATGCAAATGTTTTCTGAAGGACAGCAGCAGCTTTTGTCTTTAGGGGCGTTTCAGTGGCAAGAGGGCGTGTACCCGAATGAGCAGATTGTTTTAGATGATATTGCTGAGCAGGTGTGCTTTGTAGCTTGCGAGGGCGGGGCAGTGGTGGGCACTTTGGTTATAGATCCCAGGCCGGAACCTTACTTTGCTCAGCCTCAGTTGCGGTGGAGATACCCTGCGCAGAGCTCGCTGGTGTTGCATCGGTTAGCAGTGGCGAAATCGGCGAGGGGCCGTAAGGTTGCTCGGGCGCTTTTGCAGTTTGCGGCGAAAAAGGGGCCTCATTTGCGTTTGGATACCTCCCCGCAGAACTTGCCTATGGTGCATTTGGCTGAGTCCGAGGGCTTTGTGAAGGTTGGGACACTAATCTATTCCGACTATGGGGGGATCATTTGCGATTGTTACGAAAAGTAGCGAGTGCCTCATTTCACGGCTTGAGAGGTGTGGATGGGCGCCCATTCTTGATACGATTGCCTTTGCCGTCATGCCGGCCACGGTAGCGTCATGCTCGGGTGAATGGGCCCCGGTGCTCCGTGCAACAACAATCAGAAAGAGGGACGAAGTGTCGCTTAGCAAAGAAGAAAAAGACCAGATCATTGCCGAATATGCTACTCACGAGGGCGATACCGGTTCGCCCGAGGTGCAGATTGCGCTGCTGTCGAAGCGCATCAAGGATCTGACCGAGCACTTTAAGGATCACAAGCACGATCACCACTCGCGTCGCGGCCTGCTGTTGCTGGTAGGCCAGCGCAAGCGTCTGCTCGGTTACCTAAAGGAAATTGACATCGAGCGTTACCGTTCCCTGATTGAGCGTCTCGGTCTGCGCCACTAGTCTTCTTCATTTCGGCCCGGGCATAAGCTCGGGCCGAAAGTCTATGTTCTGGCACTAGTTAAAAAACCGAATCTAACCGTTAGACTAGCTATCGGGAACCCGATCGCGTCGGTCTTCGGTAGTGGCTTCCGGAAATCTGGTCCGTGAGTCTCGATCGATGACCGCCATGTGGGTTCCTCCGATACCTAACAAGAAGGAAACCATTTTAGTGTTTGAAGGAAATGACATCACTGCTGCCGAGGCAGTAATTGACAATGGGCGCTTTGGTAAGCGCACCATCCGTTTTGAAACTGGGCTTTTAGCCAAGCAGGCTGCGGGGTCTGCGATGGCATATTTGGATGGCGAGACCGCTATTCTTTCGGCCACTACGGTTGGCAAGCATCCGAAGGATCAGTTCGATTTCTTCCCGCTAACTGTCGACGTCGAGGAACGCCAGTACGCAGCTGGCCGTATCCCGGGGAACTTTTTCCGCAGGGAAGGCCGTCCTGGCACCGATGCGATCTTGGCTTGCCGTCTGATCGACCGTCCGTTGCGCCCATCGTTTGTCAAAGGGCTCCGCAACGAGGTCCAGGTAGTCGAGACCGTGCTGGCGGTACATCCCGACGATGCGTATGACGTACTGGCCATCAATGCCGCCTCCATGTCCACCCAGATCGCGGGCTTGCCGTTCTCGGGTCCCATCGGGGGGCTGCGCCTGGCTCTGATCGAGGACCAGTGGGTTGCTTTCCCGCGCTTTAGCGAAATGGAACGCGCTACCTTTAACATGGTTGTCGCAGGGCGCGTGGTCACTCGAGCCGACGGCGAGGACGACATTGCGATCATGATGGTGGAAGCTGGCGGCGGCGAAAATGAGGTAGCGCTCATTGCTAATGGCGGTACTAAGCCCACCGAGCAGGTAGTTGCTTCGGGCTTAGAAGCTGCTAAGCCGTTTATCCGCGAACTTGTGCGTGCTCAGCAGGAAGTTGCTGACAAGGCTTCGAAGCCTACCGCGGAGTTCGAACTGTTCAAGGATTACACCGAGGAGCAGTACAAGGCAGTTGAGGCTAAGGTTGCAGACAAGTTGCCCGAGGCTATTTCGATTGTCGAGAAGCTTCCCCGCGAGGCAAAGCTCGAGGAAATACGCGATGAGGCGCTCGCCGAATTAGAGGAGGAGTTCCCCGAGCAAGAGAAGGATTTGAAGGCCGCATTCAAGGCTATCGAGAAATCCGCCATCCGTTCCCGTACCCTGCACGAGGGCGTCCGTATGGATGGACGTGGCTACACTGATATCCGTACCCTTTCGGCCGAGGTCGAGGTACTGCCTCGCGTACACGGTTCGGCTCTGTTCCAGCGTGGGGAAACTCAGATTCTGGGTGTTACTACCTTGAACATGCTGCGCATGGAACAGCAGATTGACGGGCTCACTCCGGTAACGCACAAGCGCTACATCCATCACTACAACTTCCCACCGTATTCGACTGGTGAAACCGGAAGGGTAGGCTCTCCCAAGCGCCGCGAGATTGGTCATGGCGCCCTTGCTGAACGAGCCCTTGTTCCTGTGCTTCCCTCGAAGGAAGATTTCCCTTACGCGATCCGACAGGTTTCTGAGGCGCTAGGGTCCAATGGATCAACTTCCATGGGCTCTGTGTGTGCGTCGACCCTGTCACTGATGCAGGCCGGCGTGCCGTTGCATGCACCGGTGGCCGGCATTGCTATGGGCCTGATGAGCGAGCCCACCGAAGATGGCAAGACCAAGTATGTTGCGCTGACTGACATCCTGGGTGCCGAAGATGGCTTCGGCGACATGGACTTCAAGGTTGCTGGTACCCGTGATTTCATCACTGCTCTGCAGCTCGATACCAAACTGGACGGGATTCCCTCTGATGTGTTGGCCGCGGCACTGTCGCAGGCCCGCGACGCTCGCTTGCACATCTTGGATGTGATGGCTCAGGCTATAGACACTCCGGATGAACTGGCTGCTACTGCGCCGCGCATTATTACCGTGCAGGTGCCTGTCGACAAGATTGGCGAGGTTATCGGGCCCAAGGGCAAGATGATCAACCAAATTCAGGAGGATACCGGAGCCGAACTTACCATCGAGGACGACGGCACTGTCTACATTGCCTCCGACAATGGCGAGAGCGCGGAGGCCGCCCGGGCTACGGTAAATGCGATTGCTAACCCGCAGCTGCCCGAGGTAGGCGAGCGGTACGTGGGCACGGTTGTAAAAACTACCTCTTTCGGTGCTTTCGTTTCTTTGACCCCGGGTAAAGACGGTCTGCTGCATATTAGTCAGATTCGCCGTTTGGTGGGTGGAAAGCGGATCGACTCTGTCGAGGACGTGCTGAATGTTGGCCAGCAGGTTGAGGTCGAAATTGCCGAGATTGATGCCCGCGGAAAGCTGTCGCTGCACGCGGTGGTTGAGGGCGAAGAAGACGGCGACAAGGCCGACTCCGATAAGGACGGGGCCGGCCAGGACTCGAAGTCCGAGGCGAAGGATGAGGAGCGTCCCCGCCGCCGCCGTAGGCGCGAGGGGGGCAGCGGGGAACGCCGCCAGCGGCGCACTCGCAGCCGTAGCCGCTCGCGTTCTCGTTCCGACGAAGAATAGTCGTAGCTAACTAGCAGTTTGGGTCGCAAGATTTTCTTGCGACCCAAACTCTTTAACGCGCTCGGCGTTGGTACAGTTTCGTAGTGGTCAGCCTGGAGCTACTCTTTTGAGACGGGTTGCTTGCGAAGGAACACAATAGTGTAGCGGCGCCAATATTCGGGCACTAGCAAGATAATGTCCGCCACTCGCCCCATGTCTTTATCTATTTGTGCCGTGAACTCAACTTCCTCTTGGCTACATATTGGCTATGTGTCTAAAGTTGTGGCGTCTGGGAGTATGGTTGGCCTTCTTCGGCAAGGGCAATAGAATAAGAGACCTATGGATACCGGTAGCTATGAATTGCCACGCGTAAGTTATGACCAACCTGGAGCTGACCTAGCGGTTAGCGAAGACGGGACTTTGCTCCGAAGAACTGTCTTGCCTGGCGGGATACGCGTGCTTAGCCAAAATGTTCCTTCTGCGCGCTCAGTTTCGCTGGGAGCTTGGATAGAGGCAGGTTCGCGGGACGAAGCTGAGGGGCATCACGGTTCCACCCATTATCTTGAACATTTGCTGTTTAAAGGCACCCATAGCAAGTCTGCGCTGGATATATCCGCCGCTTTCGACCGGGTGGGAGGCGAATCGAACGCTGCCACTGCAAAGGAATACACCACCTATTACGGCAGAGTCCTAGCCGGAGACTTACCAATGGCACTGGACATCATCCTGGATATGGTATCTAGGGCGAAGCTGAGCCGCGAAGACTTCGATATGGAACGGACAGTCATCCTGGATGAACTGGCCATGGCTGCCGACGATCCCACGGACCTAGCCCACGAGAAGTTTGCACAAGCGATCTTTGCGGGGCACGACCTAGGGCGTCCAATCGGAGGTACCCCTTCGTCCGTGAGTGCCACCCCTTTGGAGGCTGTGCGCGAGCACTACCTGCAAACTTACGTCCCGTCAGGCATCACCATAGCGGCAGCAGGGGGAGTAGATCACGACCGGTTATGCGACCTAGTATCGGAATTTCGCTCTTCGGGGGCGTGGGCAGAGCGGAGCGGAGCGGATGGGCAGGCTCCGCGACCTGCGCGTTCTATGCGAGAAGTAAGGCCTACGGAGGCTGCCTCGCTTCACATTACCCGTCCTATAGAGCAAGCTCATCTACTAGTTGGAGGGCGGGGCTACTCTATTGCTGACGAACGCGGCTATGCCGCTACACTAGCTACCACTATCTTGGGGTCGGGCATGTCGTCGAGACTGTTTCAGCAGGTGCGGGAAAAGCGGGGGCTGGCATATTCTACCTTTGCTTTCCAATCCGCCTATGCCGACGCCGGCTACTTCGGAATGTATGCAGGTTGCCAGCCAGGCAAGGTGGAAGAAGTGCGTAAGGTCATGCTCGGAGAACTCGCCGACCTGGCATCTGGTGGGGTGCAGCCGGAAGAAATAGAACTCGCCCTAGGCCAGTTGCGTGGTGGCACTGCACTGGGTATGGAATCGATGTCCGCGCGCATGAATCGGTTGGGACGGGCCGAAATTGGCAGGCACAGGCTAGACACTTTCGATTACACAATGAGTAAGTTGGAGGCCGTTTCAGCCGAGCAGATTAGTAAAATCTGTGCGGATCTTGCAAAGCAAGCATGTGTGGAAGTTGTCGTCGGCCCAAAGGTAGGCTAAAAATATGATCAAAGTTGCGGTAGTTGGTGCCTCCGGCAGGATGGGCTCAACAGTATGTGAAACTGTTTTAAAACAATCCGACATGGAGCTAGTTGCTCGCCTAGATGACGGCGACGCCATAACAAAGGATTCGCTAGGCGGAGCCCAAGTTACCGTGGATTTCACAGTTCCCGACGTAGCTGTGGCCACCGTCAGCGCGGCATTGCGAGCCGGCAGTCACTCGGTGGTGGGAACTACTGGTTGGGATGAAGACAAATACCAGCAGATTCAGGCTGTGTGCGGTGAAACCGGCCAAAATGCGTTGATAGCCCCAAACTTTGCTCTCTCTGCGGTACTTACAATGAAATTTGCTGAACTGGCGGCCCCGTATTTCGAGAGCGCTGAAATTATTGAAATGCACCACCCCAATAAGGTTGATGCTCCATCGGGTACTGCGGTAGCCACGGCAAAGGCGATCTCGCAGGGGCGCAATGGAAAAGCTTCTCCGGATGCAACTCAGATTGATCCGCAGGGCGCGCGTGGAGCCGTTTACGATGGGGTATCTGTGCATTCGGTGCGTCTGCGTGGGCTCAATGCACACCAGGAGGTGCTCTTCGGCAATCCGGGTGAACAGCTCTTGGTTCGTACAGACTGTTTTCAACGGGTTTCCTTCATGCCAGGGGTTATGCTTGCCTGCCGCAAGGTAGCCGATCTTGAGGGCCTTACCGTGGGGCTGGACAAGGTCCTTGGCATATGAGGGCGGACAGATCTGTCCGCCCCGCAACCGTAGCCGACGCTAGCGAGATAGGGCGGATTCAGCTGCAGGCGATGAAGGCCGAGTTGGCTGCCGGGCTCGAAAACCCCTCTCCAGCGTTGCTTGCCAGTTTGCCCGAAGAACAGTTCGTGCAAACTTGGCGTACGTCCATTCAATCCCCGCCCGACGGCCGCCACCTGGTGCTAACCGCACTGGACGGAGCCAGAGTGGTTGGATTCGCTGCGATTGCCCCTGCGGAAGATCTCTCGCAGGCAACTGCGCTGCCCTCCGGGCCTGCTCCTCTGCAGGAAGAGCCAGCCCAGGGGCAGATTGTTGCCCTCGAAGTCGGTGCCAAGGAACGCCAGCGAGGGCATGGGTCTAGGCTGTTGGCAGCCTGCGCAGATATTTTCAAACGCACGGGTGCCCGGCGTGTCCAAGTGTGGATAAGTGCGGGCGATTCGGCAAGAATAAAATTTTATTCAGAGGCGGGATTTGCTCCAGCTGGGCTCAGACGGAAGCTGGCTGTTGGTGGGCAGTCCCTAATCCAACATGTTTGGTATACAGACATAGATTCTTAGACCGAATGTTGGGACGACGAGCCGGCAGTGTAAAAACGGCCTAAAGTTCAGGTTATGACACTACCTACCTTTGGCACTTTAGCGACGGCGATGGTTACCCCGTTTCACTCAGACGGAACAGTTGACTACCGGCAAGCGGCAAAGCTCGCCAAGAAGGTAGTAGACGACGGCTGTGACGCGGTCTTAGTATCTGGCACTACCGGGGAATCGCCAACTACCCACCAGCCCGAAAAAGCCGAGCTCATACGCACCGTGAAGGCTGCTGTGGGCAAGAGAGCGATAGTTTTCGCTGGGGCTTGCTCAAACGATACGGCACACGCAGCCCGCATGGCGGAGGGAGCGCAGGAAGCCGGGGCAGATGGTCTGCTGGTATCTGCCCCCTACTACAACAGGCCTTCTCAAGAGGGGCTATACCGGCACTGTCTCGAGGTAGTGAAGGCCACCGATTTGCCTATTATGCTCTATGACATTCCCGGTAGGACTGGACTGGCATTCGCCGACGAGACTATCGATGCGCTCGCCAAAGTAGACCAAATTGTCGCCCTCAAAGATGCCACTGGCAACGTGGAACGGGCTGCTGAACGCATGGAGCGCACCGGCCTCGACTACTACAGTGGCGACGACGGACTAAATTTTGCCTTCTTGACTCACGGGGCGACAGGCGTGATTTCGGTAGTTTCTCACGTCCGGGCTGCCTACTACCGAAAAATGATCCAGGCAGTGCAAAGTGGAGACTTAGCTCTGGGCAGGCACCTCACCTCGGTGTTGCGACCTCTAGTGAAAGCAATCATGGGGGGCGGACAGGGGGCCGTAATGGCAAAGCACGCGCTGGTGCTGGCGGGGATTTTGGACCAGCCCACCGTTCGCTTGCCCCTGGTGCCTGAGCCGCAGGAAAAAGTGCGAAAGTTGCAAGAAATAATGTCCGAACTGGGATTATGTTAATTTTTCCAGTACTGCTCGCACCAAAAAGTGAGTCTTTTCCAATTTAGATGACACAATAAGAACGTGAACTCTCTTTACCCTGACTTACCCACCCCACCAAAGCTGGCGAAGAACACCCTGCGGGTGACTCCGCTCGGCGGCCTAGGTGAGGTCGGACGAAACATGACCGTTTTCGAGATCAACGGAAAACTGCTTATTGTCGACTGTGGCGTGCTGTTTCCCGAAGAGATCCAGCCTGGGGTAGATCTGATCCTGCCTGACTTTTCGGCTATTGCTTCTCGCATTGACGACGTTGTGGGACTCGTCCTCACCCATGGGCACGAGGACCACATAGGAGCGGTTCCGTACCTGTTGCGTTTGCGTCGGGACATCCCAATTTATGGGTCTCGGTTGACACTGGCGTTCTTGGAGCCCAAATTAGCCGAACATAGGTTGCGCGACTGTGACTTGAATGTAGTTGCCGAGGGAGATTCGGTACAGCTGAAAGGTTTCGAATGCGAGTTCGTAGCCGTGAACCATTCGATTCCTGATGCGCTTGCTGTGATGATCCGTACGAGGGCTGGCAACGCTCTTATTACCGGTGATTTCAAAATGGATCAGTTGCCGCTAGACCGCCGGATTACCGATTTACGCTCTTTTGCCCGTTTTGGCGAAGAGGGCGTCGACCTGTTCCTCGTGGATTCCACCAATGCGGAAGTGCCCGGGTTTGTGATGCACGAGCGCGAGATTGGTCCGGTTATCAGCGCGGTTTTTGGGAAGGCACAAGGGCAGCTGATTGTGGCTTCCTTTTCCTCCCATGTGCATAGGGTCCAGCAGGTACTCGACGCTGCTGCCGAGCATGGCCGCAAGGTGGCGTTCGTGGGCAGGTCTATGGAGCGCAACATGCGCATTGCCATGGAGCTTGGCTATTTGACCGCGCCCGAGGGCGTAATAGTTTCGTCTCGCGAGATCGAGAATCTTCCGCCCAGGCAGCGCGTGTACATGGCTACGGGCTCGCAGGGCGAACCTATGGCGGCTCTCGCCCGGATTGCCAACGGTACCCACAAGTTCATCTCGGTTGGTCCCGAGGACACGGTTATTCTGGCGTCTTCGCTTATTCCGGGCAACGAGAACTCGGTGTACAGGGTTATCAATGCACTTATGCGGCTGGGCACCAAGGTGGTCCACAAGGGCAATGCCAAGGTACACGTTTCTGGCCATGCCGCCGCCGGGGAGCTGCTTTATTGTTACAACATTGTGAAGCCCGCAAACGTGATGCCTATTCACGGCGAGATTAGACACCTGGTCGCCAACGGGCGCCTGGCGGTGCAGACCGGGGTGCCGGCCTCCCATATTGCCCTTGCAGAAGATGGGGTTGTTGTCGACTTGGCCGACGGGCGCGCCACTGTAGTTGGGGCTGTGCCCTGCGACTACGTATATGTAGATGGCGGTTCTATTGGCGAAATATCCGAGAGCGAACTCCACGACCGGCTAGTGCTCGGCGAGGAAGGCTTTGTCACTGTTTTTGCTGTAGTGGATCTCGAGATGGGGCAGGTTCTCGCAGGCCCGCACATTACTGCGCGCGGTATGGCCGAGGACGATGCGGTATTTCGTGAGGTGCTTCCCGACGTGGCCGAGGCTCTTGCGAAGGCTGCTGCACCCGGGCATGTCGATGCCTATTCGCTGCAGCAGGCAATGCGGCGAGCACTGGGGCGTTGGGTTTCGCGCCGGCTGCGGCGCCGTCCGATGATCGTTCCAGTAGTTATAGAGGGTTAGTTCATGGCTGGTTCTCTGGTCGCGGTTGCGTCGGTAATTTTAACAATGCCGATGCACGTGCCGCATTTTCCTGATCGAGGTGGGGAAGTAACAGCCACGATGTCCTCCGTAGGGGTCGGGGGCGCTTTCCCAGTCATGGTTGCTGCCCGCCGTCAAGGCGTCGAGGTCTGGTCTGCCGCCTGTATGGGGACCGGGCCTAACTCGACCATGGTTGCTGAGGAATTGGGACGCGAGGGAATACGCGTGATTTCCTCCGACGTGGTAGGCGATATCGGCATGAAGCTGGTTTTAGTAGAGGCCGACGGGTACATTTCGTCGGTAGTAGCCCCCGGCGTCGAGGCAGAGCAAGAACTCGGATTCTTGCGGCGCATTCAAGTAAGTGCAGGCGATATGGTCTACATTTCTGCTTCGGATCTGGTTTCGCCGGCTTACCAGAGTGCCCTCGAGGGGTGGCTGCCTGAGCTCACCGACGGAGTTAGCTTGACTTTGGCGTTGGGGCCGCAGATAAAAGAGGTGGATCCGGAGTGGCTGGCCAGAATCCTGCCTAACATCGACTTGCTCACAATGAATAGGCGCGAGACCGATTTGCTCAGGAACGTGTTGGGGCGCGAGACATTGCACGAGGCACTTGAGCAGGTAATGAAACCGAGTGCGGTAATTGTGCGCCGGGAATCTTCCCGGGGCTGCTGGGTTACTGTGGGGCCGTCCTCGAATCCAGTCGAGGTACCGGCTTTTCCCTCGAAGGTGCGTGATACCGCCGCAGTAGGGGATGCCCACACAGGCGTACTTTGTGCTTCTTTGCTGCGCGGTTTCGATCCGATCACTGCTGCCAGGCGTGCGAATGCTGCGGGAGCAATAATGGTGGGTCGGCCCGGGGGCCGCAATCTTCCCGATAGTGAGGCTGTAGAAGAACTGATGCGCCAGTCTTCGCTCACATAGCATTGCTTGCGGCGTGGGGGCCTGGGGGCCAACACATAAGTAGGTACCCTGAGAAGCGCTATGGTTACACGCAAAAAATCATCAAAAGCACCGACGCCCCCCAAGGAATATACGCCCTCGTTGGCCCGGGACGGCCTTGCCTTTGCAATAATTGGGCTAGCTGTCGTTATTGCATTGCGCGAATGGTTCGCGCTTTCTGGATTGGCCGGGGACGTGATTCACCACCTAGCGGCCGGTGCTGTTGGTGTTTTCTCAGTGGTTTTACCTTTGGGTGCCATTTGGGTGGCTTTGGGTATCTTCCGTAACCAGGGCCCGGTGGGGGCCAAGGCGCACGTTATTGTGGGTTCCGTTGGGGCTACTGTCGCAGCCACCGGAATCGTGCACGTGGGGCGGGGAGCGCCCTCGATGCAAAATGGGTTTGCCGGTCTTGAGCGAGCTGGAGGCGTAATCGGCTGGTTCTTGGGCCACCCGCTGTCAATCTTGTTTACTCGCGTGGGGGCGGCACTACTGCTCGTTCTGATTTTTGCATATTCGGTTTTGGTTATCACTGAAACGCCGTTGGCCAGTGCTTTCGGAACCGTGAAGGCTTGGGCGGGAGCGGCCAACCAGAAGTATGTCTCTTGGCGGAAGAGCCGTATCCCCAGGGAAGATAAACCGAAGAAGTCTTCGCGTTTCGCCCGCTCTAGTGCTTCCTCCGGCAGCGAACTCGATTCTTACGATGGCGATGAGGCCTTCCGCACCCCGGTGCATTCGGACACGCCGGCCGAACCTACGCGAGTCATTTCGGAGCCAGTGCCGATTGTGCCCGCATTTTCTGCAGAGCCAAACCAGGAAGCTCGCTCTGGCCCCGACCAGCCGACGCGAGTGATGACTTCTACCGAGGGCAACCAGGTAGTGGCTGCCGAAGCAGAGGCGGACCACTCGGCTCCTTCAACTCCCGCACCGCAAGATTCGCAACAGAGGCAAGAGAAAGCGGCGCCTGGCGAGGAAGATACCTCGGACGAAATTAACTTCCGGGCAAATGCTGAACAATATCCCTACGATTTGCCCGACGAATCGCTGCTAGTGCGGGGTGCCCCACAAAAGTTGCGCTCTAGCGCAAACGACAAAATAGTGGCGCAATTGCAAGGGGTACTCGACGAATTCAAAGTTGACGCGAAGGTTACAGGGTTTTCGCGTGGGCCTACTGTAACCCGCTACGAAGTCCATCTCGGCTCGGGAGTGAAGGTAGATAAGATTACCAATCTCGAGAAGAACATTGCTTATGCAGTAGCCAGCGCCGATGTGCGTATTTTGAGCCCGATCCCAGGCAAACAGGCCATTGGCGTCGAGATTCCTAACAGCGATCGCGAAACGGTCGTTTTGGGCGACGTATTGCGCTCTGAGGTTGCGAAGAAGAATAAACATCCACTTGTGGTGGGTCTTGGGAAAGATATCGAGGGCGGATTCGTGGTTACTAATATCGCGAAGACTCCGCACTTACTGGTGGCTGGTGCTACCGGCTCCGGTAAGTCTTCGTTCGTGAACTCGATGATTACCTCGATTATGATGCGGTCTACGCCTGCCCAGGTACGCATGATTTTGGTGGATCCGAAGCGGGTAGAGCTGTCTATTTACGAGGGCATTCCCCATCTGATAACGCCAATAATCACCGATCCTAAGAAGGCAGCCGAGGCTTTGGAGTGGGTGGTTAAAGAGATGGATGCCCGCTACGACGATCTGGCGCGCTTCGGATTTAAACATATAGATGACTTCAATGCGGCTATTGAGGCGGGCACTATTCAGTTGCCGCCGGATTCGAAGCGCAAGTTGGAGCCGTACCCATATTTGTTGGTGGTGGTAGACGAGTTGGCGGACTTGATGATGGTTTCCCCACGCGATGTGGAAGCTTCGATTCAGCGCATCTCACAGCTGGCGCGTGCAGCAGGTATTCACCTGGTGCTCGCTACTCAACGTCCTTCCGTGGATGTGGTGACCGGGTTGATCAAGTCGAATATTCCCTCCCGGTTGGCGTTTGCGACATCCTCGCTGGCTGATTCCAGGGTTATCTTGGACCAGTCGGGTGCCGAAAAGTTGATTGGCCAGGGTGATGCGCTCTATTTGCCGATGGGGTCTTCGAAACCTTTGCGCGTACAGGGCGCTTGGGTAAACGAAAGCGAAATCCACAAAGTAGTCGCTCACGTGAAGTCCCAGCGCGAGACCAGCTACCGCGAGGACGTAATCCCGGCAGAACCCACGAAGCGGGTTATTGACGACGATATTGGCGACGATTTGGATGTGTTGCTGCAGGCAGCCGAACTGGTGGTGTCTACGCAACTGGGATCAACCTCGATGTTGCAGCGCAAGCTCAGGGTTGGATTTGCGCGAGCCGGTAGGCTTATGGACTTACTTGAGTCTCGCGAAATCGTAGGACCGAGCCAGGGGTCCAAGGCCCGCGACGTTCTCATTGCACCCGAGGAATTGCCGCGCGCGCTCGCCATAATTAAGGGCGAACCCGTTCCTGAAGATAAAGGCAGTGATCAGGCTGAGGCTCCCGCTTCTGGCCCGGATATGCGACCTTTGGAAGAGCAATATCCTGATCTTCCCGTAGTGGATAAAGATAGCGAGGATGCGTGGGAACTGACGGGACGCTGAAGCGAGTGTAAAATACTCTGAGGTACGGCAATTTAGCAGATGGGCGAAATAGTGAGTGAACAAGCGGAACCAAAGGGGAAATCCTTCTCTAATCTGAACGTTGCCAATGTGCTGACTATTGTTCGGCTGATTTTGGTCCCGGTGTTCATTGTATTGATGCTGGTGCAGGACTCGCTCGCTGCCCGCGCTTGGGCAACTGTGGTGTTTTGTGTCGCTGCAGCCACCGATCATCTAGATGGGATGTTGGCTAGGCGGTTGCAGATTGTCACTAACTTCGGAAAAATTGCCGACCCCATCGCCGACAAGGCTCTGGTGATTGGGGCCTTCATCATGTTGTCTGTTGTGGGGCAGCTGCCAGTGAAGTACTACTGGTGGTTTTTAGCCATGATTATAGGCCGCGAGCTTGCAGTGACGCTTTTGCGTATGCAAGCGTTGAAGAAGGGCGTGGTGATCCCTGCAAATCGGTGGGGCAAGGCTAAAACTGTTACTCAGCTGCTGCTCATTTTCTTGATGCTCATACATGTTTTTTTCGAGGGCGGGGCGTTTACAGCAATGAGCTACGTGATCCAGGTTCTGCTGGTTGCCACGTTTGTTATAACTGGGCTTTCGGGGTTTATTTACTTCCTCGATGCTCGTAGTAGTGTCAAAGCGGACGTTCAGGCCGATCCCAGGAACTCGAGTAATAATTCGTAGTAGAAAACGGAAGAAGATCCTAACCACGGTTAGTCGCTATGGCGTAAATCACGTAGGTAATGTGCGCTAGCCGGGAATGAATTAGAGGAATGGAGTGTTGACAATTAACGTGACGAAGAAACTTACTAACACGGAAATCAAGTCGACTGTCAACCCAGCTCGTGGAGCATCGATCGGTCGTGTCTCAGTTCCGTTGCTACGGCACGAGGTCGGCGATGTGCTTCGCATGATCCGTCAGTCGCAGGGTCGTACTCTACGCGAGGTTTCGGCTCAGGCGCAGGTTTCTCTGGGGTACCTCTCTGAAGTTGAGCGCGGGCAAAAGGAGGCCTCTTCTGAGCTTTTGGAGGCTATCTGCCAGGCGCTCGAGCTGCCTATGGCTACCTTGCTGCGTGAGGTTGCCGACAGGTTCGCTCTTGCCGAGGGCGTGGGCTTACCGGCCATGCCAATGTCGCTTCACGTGTGATGAAGCATTCGCAGTTCTGGAAGAATTTAGAGGAAGTTTTTGGCTCGGCCTACGGGCGCTCGCTTGCTTCTGACCTGGTGCTGGAGCCTTGGTATAAGTGTGCTCAGGAGGCTATCGGCTCTGGAGTGGAGCCGCAGCAGGTCTGGGAGGCGCTCATAGACGCCACTGCTCGCCCTGCGGAGCTGAAGTGGCTCCACATGTCAGATAGAAAAAAGAAATAGAGATTGGCGTGCTTCGGCGCGCCAATTTTATTTCGAACATTTGTTCGGAGTATTGTTTCCACAGGCGGGTGAAGCACCCTGTAATGGCGATAGCTGTGGGCGGGGTCTTCATATGTCAGTGGCCGGGCATAGTCTCGCTACCAGAACCCCGGAGAGGGGGAACGGCAAAGGCCAGTTCTGCAGGTACTAGAAGGAGTAGGTTATGGCTACCCAGGCAAAAGATCGTTCAAAAGCTTTAGATGTTGCGTTGGCGCAAATTGACAAGGCGTTCGGCAAGGGGTCCGTGATGCGTCTTGGGGATCAAACTCACCGCGCGGTGTCAGTAATCCCTACGGGTTCGCTGGCGCTAGATATTGCCCTCGGGGTGGGCGGTTTGCCTAGGGGAAGGGTAGTCGAGATCTACGGTCCTGAATCATCTGGTAAGACCACTGTTGCGCTGCATGCGGTAGCCTCTGCGCAAAAGGCCGGGGGAAACGCAGCTTTTATCGATGCTGAGCACGCTCTCGATCCCGAATACGCAAAAAAGCTGGGTGTAAATACCGACGATTTGCTGGTAGCCCAGCCCGATACTGGCGAGCAGGCACTTGAAATTGCCGACATGCTGATCCGCTCTGGGGGCATCGATATTATAGTTATTGACTCAGTGGCAGCCCTGGTTCCCAAAGCTGAAATTGAGGGAGAAATGGGGGATTCGCATGTGGGGTTGCAGGCTCGACTCATGTCGCAGGCGCTGCGAAAGATGACCGGCGCTCTGTCGGCTTCTGGTACTACGGCCATATTTATTAATCAGTTACGCGAGAAGATTGGTGTCTTCTTCGGCTCACCTGAAACTACTACGGGGGGTAAGGCGCTGAAGTTTTATTCTTCTGTAAGGCTCGATATTCGCCGTATTGAGACTTTGAAAGATGCTGGTGCTCCGGTCGGGAATAAAACTCGTGTCAAGGTAGTCAAGAACAAGATGGCTCCGCCTTTCAAGCAGGCCGAATTCGACATTTTGTACGGCGAGGGCATTTCTCGCGAGGGCTCGCTCATTGATATGGGTGTCGAAACTGGAATTGTGCGCAAGTCCGGTTCCTGGTTTACCTATGGTTCAGATCAGCTTGGGCAAGGTCGCGAGAACGTTCGGCAGTTCCTAAAGGACAATCCTGAACTAGCCAACGAGATAGAACGCAAGATCCTGGTAGCTGTAGGCATAGTCGACGATGGCGCGGACGAGGCTGCCGCAGCAGCCACGACGGCTCCAAAAAAACGGGGGAAGAACTCTAAGAAGGATCCTGAGGACGGAGGCTTTTAGTGGTCTCGTACTTCGATCCAGAGGAAGTACAAGATGAGTTCTCCCGGCGAGGACGATCAGCTAGGCGGCGCGCAGACCGGCGGTTGCGCAATGCCCAGTTGCCGTTCGAGGAGGCTGTGGATGCAGCTCGGGAGGCAACTTTGCGGATGCTCGACAAAGCTGCTCAGCCAACCGCCAGGGTGCGGGCCAAGCTCAAAGATCGCGGGTTTATACCTCAGGTTGTCGATCAGGTAATAGCCCGTCTCGAAGAGGTTGGCTTGCTCAACGATCTGGAGTATGCCCAGATGTTGGTTAGGACAAAAACGGCAGAGCGAGCCCTGGCCGGCAGAGCGCTGCGACGGGAGTTAGCGAAGAAGGGGATTGCCCCTGCTACAGCCCAGAAAGCGATGGAAGAGGTTGCCGAGGTAGACTTCCAGGAGTTGGCGGATCAGTTAGCTAAGAAAAAGGTGGCTACACTGAAAGGGCGCCCACGCGAGGTTGTTATACGGCGTACTAACGCATTTTTGGCTCGCAAAGGCTATACGGCCGGGCAGTGTCAGCAGGCAATTAATCGAGCGCTGACGCAAGAGTAGAAAGGTGAACATGTCGGAATCGTCTACGAATCACTCCCTTGCCGCCCAACTAATTGAGCGCTGCAAAGAGGCCGGTTATACGGTAGCCGTCGCTGAATCTCTAACCGGGGGGTGGCTCGGATCATCTATCGTCGACATTCCTGGAGCTTCTGCGGTGTTCCGTGGCGGCGCTCTTACCTACCAGGTCGATACCAAGGCATCGGTGTTGGGGGTAGACAGCGACGAGTTAGCTGCAACTGGCCCCTACACCGACTCGGTAGCGAAGCAAATGGCTGAGGGGGCAAGTAAGCTCTTTCAGGCAGACGTTGCCATTGCCACCTCGGGGGTGGCGGGGCCAGGCCCCGATGGGGACCATCCGAGCGGTGAGGTTCACATTTGCGTGCTAACCCCCACGGCGCAGGTCGTGCGCACTGTAAATATTCACGGTGATCGCTCCACCGTTAGAGCTCAAAGTGTGATTCTTGCCCTTGCAGCGGCAAATACTGCGCTCGAAAACTAGTTCTTATAACACCAATGATTTAGACTGACCGGCGATGACTACACCACGCACTTATCACATTCGTACCCTTGGCTGCCAGATGAACGTTCACGATTCTGAGCGCATGGCGGGCTTATTAGATTCAGTTGGCTTGGTACCGGTTGAGCAGGTTCCTGCTGCTGCGGCGCGCGCTACTGAGGCCGGCGATGCCGGGGCAGACGTGGTAGTAATCAACACCTGTTCCGTCCGCGAGAACGCTGCGAACAAGCTTTATGGGAATTTGGGGCAGCTTGCGGCGGTAAAGCGCAAGCGGAAGGGCATGCAGATAGCCGTGGGCGGATGCTTGGCCCAGCAGGAAAGGGCTCGAATTTTGGAGCGGGCTCCCTGGGTCGACGCAGTCTTTGGCACTCACAATATTGACGTATTGCCTGCGCTGCTGGAACGCGCGCGCCACAATCGTGAGGCTGCAGTAGAAATTGAAGAGTCGTTGAAGACCTTCCCCTCAACTTTGCCAACCCACCGCGAATCGGCCTATGCGGCCTGGGTTTCGATAGCGGTTGGGTGTAACAACACCTGTACTTTCTGTATTGTGCCGCATCTGCGCGGGAAGGAGCGCGACAGGCGTCCGGGCGACATTTTGTCGGAAGTTCGGGCTGTAGTAGAGCAGGGGGCAATCGAGGTTACGCTGCTTGGGCAGAATGTGAATTCCTATGGGGTGGGCTTTGGCCAGCGCGGGGCATTCGCCGATCTATTGCGCGCAACTGGCAAGGTAGAAGGGCTCGAGAGGGTAAGGTTCACTAGCCCTCACCCGGCAGCATTTACACAAGATGTGATCGATGCTATGGCAGAAACTGAAAATGTCATGCCTTCTTTGCATATGCCCTTGCAGTCTGGTTCAGATCGGGTACTGCGTGCCATGCGCCGGTCTTATCGCAGGAAGAAATTCTTGGGGATATTGGATTCGGTGAGGCAGGCGATGCCCCATGCGGCCATTACTACCGACATTATTGTCGGCTTCCCAGGGGAGACCGAGGAAGATTTCCAGCAGACTCTTGAGGTCGTTGAACAGTCCCGTTTTTCTTCGGCGTTTACCTTTTTGTACTCAATGCGGCCAGGTACGCCCGCCGCGGATCGTCCAGATCAAGTTCCTGAAGACGTGAAGCTGGAACGCTACCACCGCCTGTTGAAGTTGCAGGAGCGGATCTCTACCGAGGAAAATCAAAAACAAGAGGGGCGAGACCTGAAAATTTTGATTGCCGAGGGCGAGGGGCGAAAAGATTCCGAGACCAGGCGCATCTCGGGGCGCGCCGAGGATAATCGCCTAGTTCACGTGGGGATTCCTCGCGGGGCCGAGGTGCCGCGCCCAGGCGATTTTGTTCGGGCTAGTGTAACTCACGGGGCTCCGCACCACCTGGTTGCTGATTCTGGTTTGGAAGGGGGGCTGTACCAGGTTATCCCCACAAGAGCTGGCGATGCTTGGCAGGCGAAGAATGCGGCCCCCTTGCCAAAGACTGCCGTTTCGTTGGGAATGCCGTTGGTGCGCCCGAAGTGATCATTGGGGTTGTTGGCGCTACTGCAACTGGAAAGTCTGCTCTAGCACTCGAGCTTGCCCGCGAATGCGGTGCTGAGGTTGTTTCTGCCGATGCTTTCCAGCTTTATCGAGGAATGGATATTGGCACTGCTAAGGTCACTAAAGCGGAGGCTGACGGCATAGTTCACCACCAGATCGATGTGCTCGACCTCAGTGAGCGGGCATCCGTGGCCGCCTATCAGCGGTATGCTCGCCAGGATGTGCGCGACATTCTCTCGCGCGGCAAACATGTGGTGGTCGCTGGCGGGTCAGGTCTTTACGTGCGGGCGTTGCTCGACGAACTGGAATTCCCAGGTACTGATGCTTCCATTCGGCAGGCCTACATGGAGCGTCTCGAGCAGGTGGGGCCAGCTCGTCTGCACGAAAAACTTTCCAGGGTCGATCCTTTGGCAGCGCAGAATATTCTCCCCTCGAACGGGCGGCGCATCGTGCGAGCTCTCGAGGTAATCGAACTGACGGGACGCCCTTTTTCGGCCACGATGCCAAAGAATACCTACCACTTCTCCGACACTTTTCAAATCGGGCTGCGCCTTCCAATGCAAGTGCTCCAGGGCCGGATTGCGCGGCGTTGCGAGCAGATGGTTGCCGACGGGTTTGTCGAAGAGGTCCGTGCCTTGCTACAAAAGGGGCTTGCTAGTGCCCCCACGGCGAGCTCGGCCACCGGCTACCCGCAGATGATCAGCTATTTGCGTGGTGAAATAGGGATTCAGGAGGCGATTGCCCAAAATATTGCGGCAACGCGTAAGCTTGCCAAGAAGCAGCTGAAGTGGTTCAAGCGGGATGCGCGGATTCGCTGGTTTGAGGAAGACCCCCAGAAGGCGCTGGAATATGCGTTAGAACGCCTTAATTAGCCGGGTGCACCTCGAGGATGCGAAAGCCCTTCTTAGAGGCGAGTTTTCTAGTGGCAAATCCCTTTTTCGTGAGCCACTTTGCCAGGGAATCGGCCCCTAAATTACGTGCTACTACCAGGTAGGCCACTCCGTCTGGGGCAAGTAAGCAGAGCCATTTTTTTAACATGGCATGGAGTTCTTCTTTGCCGATGCGAATAGGCGGGTTGGACCAAATAGTTTTCAGGGGCCTTCCCCTAGAGCTAAGTTCTTGAAAGGCGTCGTCTGCGTGGGCCACGGTCGCTCTAGGAACGTTGCGCCTGGTTAGGTCCAAAGCTCTTTGTGTAACGTCAACGGCCCAGACTTCCCCGTCGAGCTCATCGGTCAAGGCTAGTGCTATCGGGCCCCACCCGCACCCCAAATCTAGGGCGGGGGCAACCGGGGCGGGCGCGCCCTCGAGCAAGATCTTAGTTGCCTTGTCGAGCCCGTGGGCGGAAAACACTTTGGAGGCGATCTGCACCCGGTGGGGGGTGCCGCGCAAGGTAACGGAGATTTCTTCGATCTCGGCTTCGGGAGCCGGGCAAGCTTCGGTAAAATAGTGTTCAGTCATCGCCTCTAGATTATAGGGGCACGAAAGGTTATATGAAGGAAGATAACAAGTCCCGGGCCGAGGACGTGGTAGCGCGTATTCTGGCGCGTACGGGCACGGCTCTGGAATCCACCGAGGGCGTGGATACTTCCGCTGACGCGGGCGCTCTTGAGCGTGAGGAACGTAGAGCTCTACGGCGAGTAGCCGGCATAGGTACTAGGGACGACGCTATAGAGTCGGTTGAATACCAGCGGTTAGCGCTTGAACGGGTAGTCCTTGTGGGCATCTACTCGGCCGATCAGGCTGCGGCGGAAGCCTCCCTGCGGGAGCTTGCCGCACTGTCTGATACTGCCGGCTCCGTGGTGTTGGACGGGTTGTTGCAGCGTCGCGAGAAACCCGACCCGGGCACGTATTTGGGCTCGGGCAAGGCTAGGGAATTAGGCGAATTAGTTAGGACCCTCGAGGCTGACACCGTTATTGTCGACGGGGAATTAGCTCCTTCACAAAGGCGAGGTCTCGAGGACGTAATCAAGGTTAAGGTGGTCGATCGTACAGCGCTCATTTTGGACATTTTTGCCCAACATGCCAAGTCTCGCGAGGGTAAAGCTCAAGTTGAGTTGGCCCAGCTTGAATATTTATTGCCGCGCCTGCGCGGTTGGGGCAAGTCTCTCTCGCGCCAGGCTGGCGGACGTGCGGCAGGCGGTGAAGGCATTGGCTCGCGTGGCCCTGGGGAAACTAAAATCGAGATGGATCGGCGCCGAATTCGTACTAGAATGGCCAGGTTGCGCAAGCAAATACGGGCTATGAAGGCTGGGCGTGATACCAAGCGCTCTGGGCGTAAGCGTACCAGAACTCCCGCTGCTGTGGTCGTGGGCTACACCAACGCTGGGAAGTCCTCGTTGATGAATGCGCTGGTGGGCAGTCAAATCATGGTGGCAGACGAATTGTTCGCTACTTTGGATCCTACGGTGCGTAGAGCCCTTACCCCGGAAGGGCGTGCATACACCCTTACTGACACGGTTGGCTTTGTGGCGAACCTACCGCACCAGTTGGTGGAGGCCTTCCGCTCCACACTCGAAGAAGTCGCCGGTGCCGATTTACTGCTGCACGTGGTCGATGCTGCCCACCCCGATCCTGAGGCTCAGATTCGGGCGGTGCGTGCCGTGCTCGCGGAAATTCCGGGTGCTATGGATCGTCCGCAACTTATCGTGCTAAACAAAGCGGATCTGGCCTCAAAGGAACGCATTGCAGTGTTGCGCTCAAGACATGCCGATTCCGTGGTGGTTTCTGCGCGAACAGGGCAGGGGATCGAACAATTGCGCGACAAGATTGCCGAATTGTTGCCCCACCCTAACGTGCCTATCGATTTGGTGATTCCCTTCTCTAGAGGGGATTTGGTGGCACGAGCCCACGAGGAGGCCGAGCTGGATGCGGTCGAATATACGGGCAGGGGGACTCGGTTGGTGGGTATGGCCAGGTCAGATTTAGCGGGGCTCTTGCAGGATACAGCTGTAGATGAACAAAGGTAGCGAAGTTCTGCGCCAGGCAGTTGCGATCTTGGGAGGTAGCCCCAGGCAGGGGCAAACTCTAATGGCTCGTGCTATCTGGGAGCTGGAGGGCGAAGAAGTCCTCTTAGTTCAAGCCGGGACCGGGACGGGCAAATCCTTAGGTTATTTGGCTCCGTTGCTCGCCGAGGCAGTCGAAGAAAAACATCGGGTGATTATTTCTACCGCCACCCTGATCTTGCAGCGTCAGCTGATTGGCGGGGACATCCCCGCCGTGCGCAAAGCGGTAAAGGAAGTTACGGGTAAAGTCCCCGCGGTCGCCCTCTTGAAAGGGTGGTCAAATTACGTCTGCAAATTGAAAACTATGGCTCCTGAGGACCAGGGGGCTCTTCTTGAAACTCTGGAGGTAACCGATACCGGGGCCGAGGTGTTGCGCGTGCGCGAGTGGGCGCAAAACGCGAAAAGCGGCGACCGGGACGACATGCCCGCCGGCGTATCCGATAAAATCTGGCGGCAAGTTTCCGTTACTAAGAATGAATGCGTTGGCGAATCATGCCCGTTCGCCGATGAGTGTTTCCCCCGCCTGGCACGCAAACAGGCCGGCGAGGCCGACGTGGTAGTTACCAACCACTCCATCCTGGGGGTGCAAACTATGACCGAGGCTTCGCTGCTAGGCGACTTTGACGTCTTGGTAATTGATGAGGCTCACGAACTAGATTCGCGGATCCGTTCGCAGGGGAGCGTAGAAATTTCGGAAGCCTCCCTAAAACGTCTCGCCCGGTTGGTGCGTAGAGCTACCGGGGTGCCGGCTCAGAAGATAGAGGATGCAGCTAGTCAGTTTGGGGCTGCCGTTTCCGCGGCTCGTCCGGTTATGCTGGCGCAGCTGGGAACAGATTTGCAGCAGATTTTAGTTTCGGCCAGAGCCGCGCTGCGGGAGGCCCTGGAGACCGTGGGGACCAACGAAGCCAAAGACAATAAGAAGCGATTTGCCAGAGCAGAGCTAATTGCTGCTATCGATTCGGCCGACGCTATTTTGATAGACGATCCGCGCGTGAGGGTCAACTGGATTGGGGGCGAGGACGTGGAACGGCGCCGGCTCTATTCTGCTCCGCTCGATGTGGCTCGGCCTATTGCTTCGCGCCTATACGGCGGTCACAAGGTGATCGCTACCTCCGCCACCTTGAAACTGGGGGGCAGTTTTGAGGCAATGGCAACTCGAGTGGGGGCGGTGCTGAGCCAAAAATGGAAGAGTTTGGATGTGGGCTCGCCTTTTGACTATCCGCACCAGGCCATAATGTACACACCCAAACTGCCCCAACCAGGCCGTGACGGCCCGTCGCAGGAGCTGCTAGAGGAAATAGGTTCCCTGGTAGAAGCCTCTGGTGGGGGAGCCCTCTGCCTGTTTACTTCGCGCAGAGCAGCAGTTGCGGCAGGCGAATATTTGCGCGAGCACACCGAACTGCCAGTGTTAGTTCAGGGCGAAGACTATCTGCCAACGCTGGTGAAGCGGTTTCGCGAGGACGGAAATGCCATCCTAGCGGGCACTATTTCGCTATGGCAAGGGGTTGATATTCCCGGCAGAGCTTGCCGACTGGTGACCATTGATCGGATTCCCTTCCCCCGCCCGGACGATCCTATAACCTCGGCGCTCTCGGACGCGGCGAATGCGGCAGGCCGATCCGGATTTGCCCAGGTTTCACTGGTTCACGCTGCGCTCTTGCTGGCACAGGGGGCGGGGCGATTGGTCCGCCGCCAAAGCGACAAAGGCATGGTCGCGCTACTGGACCCTCGGCTCCGCGAAAAGGGCTACGGTAGGTATTTACTATCTTCTCTTCCCCCGATGTGGCCCACGTCCTCGCGGAAAGTAGCGCTCGCCGCGCTGGGCAGATTGCGCAAAGAGGATTAGGCCATTTAGCTCTTACCGTGGGGCGTTTAGCCAGATAAAATACTGCTACATACTGCTGCCGACTTGGAGGAACCAGATGTCAGAACGTGCCACTACCCTTTATCCCTCCGGATCCGAAGGACATCCTTCGAAAGTTGCAATTGTTGGGGCCGGAGCCGTGGGAACTGCGCTCGCATATGCTTCCGTTATTCGTGGAGATGCTCGCGAAGTGGTTTTGTACGACATTAACGAAAAGAAGGTCAAGGCCGAGGCCTTAGACATCGCGCACGGCATTCAATTTACTCCGGTTGGTTCTGTAGTTGGATCTGCTGACATCGAGGTGGTGCGGGGAGCCGACGTGGTGGTTGTAACTGCTGGTGCAAAGCAAAAACCTGGTCAATCCAGGCTCGATTTGGCTGCGGCTACCGTCGGACTTATGGAGAAACTGATCCCACAGCTACTCGAGGTAGCTCCCAATGCCGTGTACATGTTGGTCACGAACCCAGTCGACGTTGTCACCTATGCTTCATTGAAGATTTCTGGGTTGCCGCGCAACCAGATGTTTGGTTCTGGCACAGTGTTAGACACCTCGCGCCTGCGCTATCTAGTTTCGCAGGAGACCGGAGTGGCGGTCCAGAACATTCACGCCTACATTGCGGGTGAACATGGCGACAGCGAGATACCGCTTTGGTCATCTGCTGAAATTGGCAATGTCCCCTTGCGCCATTGGGGTAAGACACTGAACGATCGCCTCTTTGACGCAGATCTACGCGCCGAGATTGCCCAGCAGGTGGTGAATTCGGCATATACCATCATCGAGGGCAAAGGGGCCACAAACTATGCTATTGGGCTGGCAGCGACCAATATTGTGAGTGCGGTTTTGCGCGACGAGCATAGGGTGCTCACTATTTCGACGTTACTGGAAGACTGGCACGGTATCTCGGGAGTTTGCATGGCGGCCCCCACCATTACTTCGCGTAGGGGAGCGGGCCGGGTGCTAGTGCCGCCGCTTACCTTGCACGAGCGCGACGGCCTCACTGAATCAGCTCAGCGGTTGCGCGAAGTAGCCAGGAGTATCGGCTACTAACGCGGTTTTTACAAAGAGCGCAGCACCGTTACTACGCGCCCCATTATCGTGGCTTCATCGCCCGGAATGGGCGCGTAGTTTTCGTTTCGGGGCAACAGCCACTGGTGACCGTCTTTTCTGGAAAGTACCTTCACCGTTGCTTCGCCGTCTACTAGGGCTGCAACAATCTGCCCCTCCTCAGCATCGGGCTGAGAGCGCACTACTACGAAGTCGCCGTCGCAAATTGCGGCATCGATCATTGATTCGCCCTGCACCTGCAGCATGAATAGCTCGCCGCGGCCAGTTAGCTCCTGGGGCAGAGTGTAGACGCCTTCGACGTGTTGTTCGGCGGTTATTGGTGCGCCCGCTGCGATTCGCCCTACGAGCGGCACGGAGGTGGCGGTCCCCTCATCGGTGCTGGCGACGGCAATTGGCACCAGATTTGTTTTTCCCGGTGTCTGCTCGCGGTGGGCTAGCTCAATTGCCCGAGGGCGGGAGGGGTGCCTAGTGATGAACCCTGCCTCTTCTAAAAGATCTAGCTGGTGCTTTATCGATGAAGGCGAGCGCAGGCCGACTGCTTTGCCGAGCTCGCGCAAAGAGGGGGGATATCCCTTGGTCTGGATTGCCCGGGCAAGTGCTGCGTAGACCTCGCGGGTTCGGCTAGGAAGCGAATCTGGATCCAGGCTCATGTATCCCCCTTGTCACCATCTGTGGGTGGTGAGTGATTGGCTGCTTATATCAAGAGCTTACGGGCAGTTTTACGAACAAGCAAACATTTGTTCGAAAGAGTCTTGAAAAGCTTGCTCGGAAGCGTTATCGTACAAGTGTTCGACGAACAGGTGTTCGAAAGGTTTTGAAATGTCCGCTCTACCCATCAGCCCTCAAGCTCAGCCGGTCCGCCATCTGCAGCTCGTAGACCAGGCGTACATGATGCGACTGCGTCGGCGGAAAGATCGGGTAAGGGGAGTAGTTCAAGAACCTGCGGGCTCCGCTAGTGCGGCCAAGAAGCTGGGGGCACGCGTCGGCCTTGTCGTCTGCCTTGGCCTGGCCCTACTGCTGGGGGGCGGCATTGGTCTGTCCTTGCCAGGGGCAACGTATTCTGGTCCTACTGCCTCATATACGGTGTCTTCAGGGGAAACATTGTGGTATATTGCAAAATACGTGGCAGGAAACGCCTCAGTTGCTGATACTGTAGAACACATAAAAGATCTAAATGGTTTGCGGTCCTCGAAGCTTTACCCTGGTCAACAGCTATCTGTACCTTCCAGGTAGGGGGGCCGCCGAATAACGGAGGTCCCCATTGCACTGTCCATTTTGTCAGCACCCCGATTCGCGAGTAGTAGATTCTCGCACCACTGACGATGGCATGGCAATTAGGCGGCGTAGGCAGTGCCCCCATTGCAATCGCCGTTTTACTACCCAGGAAACTGCGGGACTTACAGTGCTGAAACGGTCCGGTGTTATCGAACCGTTCTCGCGAGCGAAAGTTATATCGGGCGTACGCAAAGCCTGCCAAGGTAGGCCTGTAAGCCAAGATGATCTAGCGCTGCTAGCCCAGAAGGTCGAGGAAGATCTGCGTGGCTCTGGGCGCGCGCAAATAACCACCCAAGACGTAGGCCGCTCCATCCTGCAGCCACTGCGTGAACTGGATGTAGTTGCCTATTTGCGTTTCGCTTCGGTCTACCTGGATTACGACTCGCTCAACGATTTTGAAGAGGCCATCAAACAGCTGCGTGCGGAGCAGCAAGCGCGCTAGTTGCTGCTTAGGAGCTGCTCTCGCACCTCGCGGCGCAGCACTTTCCCCAAGTCTGACTTTGGTAAGTGATCCACCAGAAAAATCTTGCGCGGCATTGCGTAGTGGGGTATTTCGGCATCTATATGTTTCCTAATGCTGGCTAAACTTGGCGAGCATCCCGGGTGGGGGATAACTGCCGCAGCAACTATTTCGCCTCGCTCAGCATCCGGCAGGCCCACCACCGCAACGTCTTCGACCTCGGGGTGGGAGGCAATAGCTTTTTCTACGAGCGTTGGGTAGACGTTGAACCCACCGCACAAGATAAGTTCCTTTCGCCGGTCGGCAAGTGCCAGATAGCCGTCGTCGTTGACTGCTATGTCGCCGGTGCGAAGCCAGCCCTCGCTGGTGTACAGATTTTCCGTTTCGACTGGATCGTTCCAATATCCCTTCGAACAACCAGGGCCTTTTACGATTAGTTCTCCCGGTTCTCCGGCCAGGTCGTCTACGTCCCGGGTGGGGTCGTCTAAACTAACTAGGCGAACCTGTATCGACGGAAACGGTAGACCTAGTGTGCCCACCCGAGTTGAGCCCAGCGGGGAGCCGGTGACAATTGGGGAGGTCTCGGTCATTCCATACCCCTCTATAACAGGTGCGTCGGTTGCTTTGGCCCAAGCGGCAGCATCCTCTTTCTTTAGTGGCATAGCCCCCGAAATCGTGTAGTTGATAGTTTTTAGGTCTACCCGCTTTGCCTTGGCGGCTTTGGCTAAGCGGGCGAACATGGGCGGGACCCCAATCATGAATGTGCAGGGTCGCCTCCGCCAGGCGCTAAGGCAGAGGCTTTCGTCGAACTTAGGGAAAATAACCTGGCTGGCGCCTACCAAGATGCCCGATAGCATAACGAGCGTCATGCCAAAGGCGTGGAAGAAAGGTAGCACTGAGTAAATAACTTCGTGGTCGTGAAGCAGGGGAGTTACCCACTGGGCGGCTGCGCGAGTGTTAGAAACCAGGTTGGTGCTTGAGAGCATCACAGACTTCGGCGACCCTGTGGTACCTCCGGTGTGCATCATAACCGCGGTCTGCTCCGGGTCCACATAAACAGACTCTAAAATGGGCTTAGCCTGCGTAATCAACCGGTCAAAACTCGGCACCCCGGCAGGAACTTTTTGGCAAAGTTGGCGCCGCAAATTACGGGCCTTTGAGATGGGGAGTCTCAGCGCGAGGCGTGCGCTTAGCGGCAATGCCGCCGCCAAATCTACAGCCACAACTTTCGCTGGCGTATCCAGTACCTTTTTCACGGATTTTTGCCAGGCCAATACCACCTTAGACGAAACTCGCTCAATTTCGGTGTGCAGCTCCGAACTAGGAGCCAAAGGGTTGTGAGCTACCGCGATCGCCCCCAGGTGGAGGGCTCCGAAAAAGATGGTAAGAAACTGGGGGCAGTTGGGCATTATTAGGCTCACCCTATCGCCCTTTTCCACCCCGAGGCTGGCTAGTACCCCAGCCGCTTTGCGAGTTTGCTCTTCCAGAGACGCAAACGTGTAGGTGGAGCCCAGAAAATCTGTGGCAACTCGATCTGGCCACTTTCGAGCGGCCTCCTGCAACAGTGTTACCAAGCTAGCAGGGGTGGGGTCCACCTCGTGAGCTACTTTAGGGTCATATCCCTTCCGCAGGCGCCGGGTTAGGTCCGAGATTCCCTCTGCATCATTCACGCAAACACTCTATATGTTTACCAGGCAATAAGCACATCAAAAAATACTCATCAAAAGCAAAGTCTTCATATGGCTGCTGAAGCTCTTTCAATAGTATTTTGCAGGCGCCAGAGCGTCTCTAGATCGCAAACCCCTCCGGCAACCGCTCAGAGTAGACCACATCCAACCGTTTGGTAGGCCGTGTCATGGCTACATACAGATCTCCGGGGCGGCTCGCAAGCTGGAACGGCTCCACTAAAACAACTACGTCGAACTCCAGGCCCTTAGAATCTCGGGCGGGCATTGCCTGGATCCTGTCGTCGACGCAGTGAAAAGTGCGCGCCGCCTCACCCTCGGCAATAACCGCCACCTGCCCCTGACCGGGGCCGTGCTCGGCGTCTAATTCTGCACAGGCTGCTTCGGCCAACTCGCGGGCCTTTTCAAGGGGAGTCTGACTTTGGTGCAGTTTGAGGCAGTCGGCCAGATCGCGCACTGCTGTAACCGGGTAGTCAACGTGCCTGCCCAACTTGCGTGCCACCTTTTCGGCAGCATCCATTATGGTCTGCGGGGTGCGGTAGCAGATCGAGAGTACCGCAGTATCTGAGTAGGCCCGGGCAGCCGGCCCCAACACCTCTTTCCAGTCAGCAACATTCCTGCCCGTCCTCTGAGCTAAATCGCCCACCACCGTAAACGAGCGCGACGGGCACCGGCGCAGCAGCGCTGCCCAAGCCAGCGGAGACAACTCTTGGGCCTCGTCAACCACGATGTGCCCGTAGGTCCAAGAACGATCGGCTCGGGCCCTCTCAGACAAAGTAGAATCAGTACCCGCTCCCTCGGCCCGCTCGGCGAGCATCTGGGCGTTGACAATTCCCCCACCTAAACCATCCATGTCTAAAGCTTGCTGGGCTCGTCTACGAGCAGCATCTCGCTCGGCCTTTTGACGCTCGCGCTGGGCGGCGGCAAAAACATCGGAGGGGCCTAACAGCTCCGCCAATTCGTCTAAAATCGGGATGTCTTCAACCGTGAACGGAGCGTCCTTGGGGCGCTGGCAAGCCGCTACTTCGTCCTCGCTAAAGGTGGGTGCACAAGTTTTCAGCAACTCCGGACGCGTGAACAGTTTAACCAGTAAGGCCTGGGCAGATTCTGGCATCCAGCACAAGTTGATGTTCCGCTTGACTTCTACGTTTGTGCGCAACTCCTCGCGAACCCAATTCCTGTCGGATTCAGTAAGCGATTCGTCGGCTGCCAAAAATTTGTCAGTCAGCCGTTCCAAAAGTGTCAATGCGAAGGTAGTGCGGGCAACGTTGTGCTGCCTGGAAGCCTGCTTTGCACGTCTGGCGGCCACCTTCACATCCTGGGGGCTAAGCGAAAGCTGCTGTCCTGACACCCGCAGCTCAATAGGAGCAGTGGGAATCCTTCTTCTAGAGGCAACTGCCCGCTTGGCAATTTTTGTCCACTCCATGCTTCCCTTCAGGGCCGCCACGTTATCCGAATCATGCGTTGAAGTGGATAGCCCCGGAAGTAGCTCGCCCAAAGTAACTGAAACCACTCCAGTTTCTCCAAGGGCCGGCAAGACTTGTTCAATATAGCGGAGAAATCTGCGTGAGGGGCCCACTACCAAAACCCCCGAACGGGCAAGTTTCTCCCGCTGAGCATAAAGCAGGTATGCCGCGCGGTGTAACGCCACTGCTGTCTTGCCTGTGCCGGGCCCACCCTGCACCACTAGCAGCTCCTTCGCATTCGAGCGAATGACCTCGTCCTGCTCAGCTTGAATAGTCGTCACAATGTCGCCCATGTGCCCGCCTCGAGCGGAATTCATGGCGGCAAACAATGCGCCCTCACCAGCTAGAGAAACTCCTTCCGAGGCAGACACGTCAAACAGATCGTCCTCTAAAGAAATGACCTTCCGCAATCTAGTGCCAATGTGGCGGCGGCGCACAACGCCCTCGTGATTTGCCGGAGTAGCCCTGTAAAACGGCGTAGCTGCCTTGGCGCGCCAATCCACCAAAATAGTTTTCCCGTCCTCGGTCAAACCAACTCTGCCAATGTAGCGTGGGGAAGGCGAATGCCCCGCGGCCATATCCAAACGCCCGAACACCAGTTTGTCCTCAACCTGTTCCAACCGGCTTGCCTGGTCTCCGAAGTGGGCGGCGATCGCGTCGCGCTCAGAACGGGCTTGGGGGGAGCCGTGGGCTCCGGCCGCCTCAGCCTTGCGCTGGCTTGCCCTGTAACTATCGCGGGCGGTGTCCAATGCCCTATATGCCCTATCAACTGCGGGCTGTTCTTGGTCCAGTGGAGTAGAAGTCACGGCCATCCTTGGAATAAAGATCGAAGTTTACTGGTTACACGAAATGAAAGTTAACCTATTGTGTCAGACCAAGATGATAGTTGTTCGCGCGGAGTCTTCAACTATCGGGCCGAACCGATAAAGTAAGACTAAAGAAGGTGGAGGTAAAAATGACAAACATCATCTCTCAGATTGCTGACGTGCCAGTGCGCTCGCGGATTCTGCTCCACCACATGTACGGGGCGATCGACGCCGGGCATGCGGGTAGGTTGACGCTCGAGCAGCTTTTGCCGTCGCTACCTACCGAGAGGGTAGTGACTTTTGACGCAGATAAATTAGTCGACTTTAGAGCGCGGCGTCCGGTAGCCACCCTTTCGCAGTGGACGCTAACTGACATGGAGCCTCCAGAGATCGCGATCGACAAGGTGACTGATTACACGGGGCAAGAAATTTTGGTGTTGCACGGGCCCGAACCAGATCTGCGGTGGAACGAATTTGCCCAGGTGGTATCCGAGTATGCCAAGGAGGCTGGCATTGAAACAGCAATTAACGTTTTGGGTTTACCGGCGGCTACCCCGCACACCCGTCCGCCACTAGTGAACCAAACTGGCACTCGCCTAGATTTGCTTCCGCCACAGGACGAACAAGCCGGGATCATGCAGTTTTCAGCTTCTATGGGGATGTATCTGCAATATAGACTCGGGCAGGTGGGAATCGATTCGATCGGTTTGACTGTGGGAGTGCCTTACTACGTAATGGACGCCGACTACCCAGCCGGTGCCGCCGCCCTCATAAGTAGGATTAGCGACCTCACCGGACTGGAACTGCCTATAGGCGATCTCGAAGCAGCTTCAGACTTGATTTCAAAACGTCTGGACCAAGAAGCCAGTGAATCTAGCGAAATAGGCGGAGTCATTGCCCAGTTGGAGCAACGAATTGATTCTTTGGACATCTCGAAGTTGCAGGTGGGTGCCAATAAGGAGAAGATGCCGTCTGGCGAAGATTTGGCAGAACGTCTTGAAGATTTCTTGGCAGTTGTGGAACGCCAGCGCTCCGACTCTAGCGAGCCCGAGGACGTTAAAGAAGAGAGGCCGCGGGGCAGGCACAGGGCAGATGGGCCAGTAGATGGTCCGTCGAAATCTTCCTAAGTCATGTCCAACGCGCCAAGGTTAGCCAGTGCAAAGCGGGGGTGGGGCAGCGACGATTCCGCGGCAAATATTTTGCACGTTGACATGGACTGCTTCTTCGCTTCGGTCGAACTACTCCATCACCCGGATCTGCGTGGAAAACCGCTCATAGTAGGAGGCCATTCAAATCGGGGAGTAGTCACCTCGGCTACCTACGAGGCGCGTGCCTACGGTGTGCGCGCTGGAATGCCAATGGGGCAAGCGCTTCGAGCGTGTCCGCAGGCTTACGTGCTGCCGACTCGAAAGAACATCTATTCGCAGGTGTCCCGGGCAGTTATGGCGATTTTGGCCTCCTATACTCCCGCGTTTCAGAAAGTCAGCATCGACGAAGCTTACCTAGATGTGGCAGGGGTACGGCGTCTTTTTGGTTCTTCCACTCAAATTGCGGCTTCCCTGCGCCAGAGGATTCGGCGGGAGACAGGAATTGCAGCCTCGGTGGGGATTGCGCCCTCTAAATTAGTAGCAAAGATTGCTTCTTCGCATGCGAAACCGGACGGGGTGCTCTTAGTGCCGGAGAGTGCGGTAACAGACTTTTTGCGCGACCTACCGGTGGGGGCGCTGCCCGGAGTGGGGAGGAGGGCGCAGCAGGTTCTGCTTGGAAGTGGAATTAGAACTGTCGGCCAACTCTCCCAGGTGGAGGTAAAAGACTTGCAGCACAAGGTGGGTAAGGCGGCAGGCGCTAGGCTAGCGCAAATAAGCAGGGGAATAGATCTGTCGGTGGTCGGTGGTGAGGAGGCTGAAAAATCCATTGGCACGGAGGTAACTTTTGCAAGCAACATAGCTACTTTCGCGGATCTTGACGATGTTTTGCTCAGCCAGGCTCACGAGTGTGCAGCGAAACTTAGAGCAAAAAAGTGGCAGGGGCAAACCGTGGTAGTCAAGTTGCGGGGGGCGGACTTTTCTACTATCACCCGTTCGAAGACCGTGACCGCTACTGATGTGGGAGCCAAAATCTTTCAAGTGGCCAGAAACCTGGGGCACTCGGTAAATATCCCCGCGGGAGGATACCGACTAGTGGGAGTTAGAATTGAAGGCCTCATTTCTGCCGAGCTCGGCATTCAACTGTCTTTCGACGGCGAGGACGGGCGCAGGGCGGCGGAAAGCGCTATGGATGGGGTGACTGCTAAGTTTGGCGAAAATGTGCTATTGCCCGCATCGCTGCTTTCCGGGCCAACGGGAAAGAATGAGTTGGGGAAAACCCGCCCCGATGCTTTATCCTGAGAGTGTTTACACGTTTAGTAGTAAGGAAGGTTCACGTGGGACTGTCTGATTACGAAAAGCAGGTCCTCGCAGATCTTGAACAGCAATTGCGCGAGGGTGATCCTTCCTTTGACGCTGCCATGAAAGAAAAGCCTGCGCCCACCCCGCGCAAGACTCCGCCGCGTGTTCTAGCAGCGATGGGGGCCGTGAGCCTTCTAGGGCTGATTGTGCTGGTTGTGGCCGTATCGCTGGGGTACAACTGGGGCGCCATACTGCTCGCAATAGTGGGCTTTTTGCTGATGGTATTTGGTATCACGTTGCCGTGGAATAAGAAGATGGTAGGAAAGCTTACCGGCTCAGCTAAGAAACCGCGTCGTACTTCTAACTTTATGAACAAGCAGCGTGAACGCTGGGATAGGCACGAACCTGGCGATTCAGGCAGATATTAGTTATCCGAACCCCGGGGAAGGCGTTGGCCTTCCCCTTTTTTTATTTAAAGTGTCGTCGCTTCGCCCCCTGCTATGAGGATGAAATAGAAATTTTTACTCCACCTCACTCCACTTCTATTTATGCAGGTAAATAACCATTTTATTGCCGCTTGCAACGCGAAATCGGGGGCATCTCTTCCCTTTGTGGTTGAATGTGGAGTAAAGTGGAGGCGTGCGGTGAGGAGGTGCGTGTGTTCCTTGGTACGGCTGAACCAAAGCTAGACGACAAGGGGCGCCTTATCCTGCCTTCCCGCTACCGTGAGGAACTCGCTGAGGGGCTGGTCCTAACCAGGGGCCAGGACCGCTGCTTATACGTGTTTACTTCCCAAGAATTCGCAAACATGTACCAAGAATTACGCCGGGCACCTATTTCCAGTAGGCAGGCCAGGGATTTCATTAGGGTCATGCTTTCGGGAGCTACGGATGACAAACCTGATAAGCAGGGAAGGATCACTATTCCGGCGCTGCTTCGCTCTTACGCTGGGCTCAAGCGCGACGTGGCAGTGATAGGTGCTGGCTCCCGAATAGAAATTTGGGATCACGCTTCCTGGCAGACGTACCTTGCGGAGCACGAGCAGGCGTTCTCGGACACTGCTGAAGAAGTAATCCCAGGTTTGTTCTAAGGGTCATAATTTCGGTTTCTCTCCGATTTCTGAGGCCACTTCCCCGGTTTCAGAGAGCGGAGGGGGTCCAAGATTATGACCCTTTGGAAGGCGGTATTGATGAAAAATTACGGGCATGTGCCGGTAATGGTTGAACGCTGCCTAGAACTTCTTGCACCCGGGGTAGCAGATGGTTCCATAATCATTGACTGCACTGTTGGCATGGGGGGCCACAGTGAAGCAATTCTGCGCCGGTTTCCTTCAGTGCATCTGCTCGGAATCGACCGAGACAGTGAGGCGCTGGAAATAGCTAAAGAACGTTTGCGGCCTTTCGGTGACCGCTTTGAACCCTTCCACACTACCTACGATCAAGTGGGCGAGGTCGCAGATTCCGTCGGGGGGAAAGTGGCTGGGATCCTTATGGATTTGGGAGTTTCCTCTTACCAGCTCGACCAGGACGAACGTGGCTTTGCCTATTCGCGCGATACCTATTTGGATATGCGGATGGATACCTCTAAGGGGATCTCTGCAGCCGATCTCCTGCGCACGGCTTCCCAGGGGGAACTGGCGCGCATACTGCACGTTTACGGCGAGGAAAAGTTTGCTGGCAAGATCGCTCGCGCCCTCGTGAGGAAAAGGGAAACCGAACCGCTTACCCGTTCAGGGCAGCTGGCGCAATTGGTACGTGAATGCATCCCGGCCCCGGCTCGGCGCAAAGGCGGTAATCCAGCTAAGCGCACGTTTCAAGCTTTGCGTGTGGCTGTTAACAATGAGCTAACTATTCTCGAGGACGCGCTTCCGGCTGCCTTGGAGAGCCTGCGGGTGGGAGCGCGCCTGGTAGTCGAGTCCTACCAGTCTCTGGAAGATCGAATTGTAAAGCAGGCTTTCAAGGATGCTTCGACCTCTGGAGCTCCACCTGATTTGCCCGTAGTGCCAGAAGAACTTCTTCCAAATTTCAAGTTGGTTTTTACGGGTGCGCAAAAGGCAGATGCAACAGAACAAAGTTCTAATCCGCGCTCGGCTCCAGTGCGGCTTCGGGCAATCGAACGAGTTAGCGAAGGAAGGCAGCGGTCATGACTCAGGCAGCATTGGGACGTCCGCGCAGGCAACCAAGAAGAGCTAGCCGCCCGTTGCTTTCGGTCGTGGAGACGACGGCGCCTGCAAAATCCCCAATACTTTCTTGGGTTGGCGTGGCCTTGGCATTGTTAGCACTGATTGTGATGCCCATAGCGATCAACACTCAGATGGCGATGCTGTCGTATTCGATGCACGAGGACCAGGTGGAATTGGACAGAATGGTGGAAGCAAATCAGGATTTGCAGGTGCGGGTGCAATCTTTGTCTTCTCCGGATTCGCTGCGCACTTTTGCGCTTTCGCACGGTATGGTTCCTGGCGTGGAGTTAGGTTATGTGTCTCTCGGTTCTAAAACAATCGAGGGTGGCAAGGCAGCGCAGTAAGCTTGTCGGCCATAACTAACTTTTTTGCGCGGCTGTGGCGGCGCTTTGAGCTTGTCGACCGCATCAAGAAGCTCGCGCTGGTGCTCGTTGCGGGCATGGTTCTTTGTTCCTTGGCGCTGGTCAAGATTCAGGTTGTCGACGGTCCTGCTCTGTCTTCAGAGGCAGCCAAGATGCGTACCGTAACTTATCCGATACGCGCGGAACGCGGCAAAATCACTGACGCTCGAGGCACAGTTTTGGCCACCTCTACGCAGAGGTACAACGTTGTTGCCAATCCCTATCTGTTGCGCACTTACGTTCACAAGGAAATCGTGAACGGGGCCGGTAAAGTCGTAACGAAAACAAAAGCTGCCGAGGGCGCCGACGCTAAAGAGAAGGTAATAGGTACTGGTCCAGTCGAGGCTGCAAAGCAGATAGCCCCGATTTTGGGTATGGATCGGGCGGAAGTCGGTGGCATGATGGTGGCCGATTCCGGTTATCAAATCCTGGCTCGAAATGTCGAGGCGGGCAAGTGGCGCAAAATTAAGGCGTTACAGATTGAAGGCATAAGCTCTGAGTCGACCACGTTGCGCACCTATCCTGCGGGCAATACTGCTGCGACTGTAGTGGGATTTGTTAACCAAGACAATGTGGGCGCTGCCGGGGTTGAAGCTTCTCAGGAAAAGACCTTGGGTGGAAAGGACGGCCAACGCACAGTCGAGATCGCTCCAACGGGACAGATTATTCCCGATGGAAGTGAAACTACCCAGGAGGCGCAATCGGGCCAGGCGTTGACACTTTCACTCGACGCTGATTTGAATCAGCAGGCGCAGACGAGTTTAGACAACGCTGTGAAAAAAACGGGGGCAGCCTGGGGCACAGTGGTTGTTATGGAAGTAGCAACCGGGCGTGTTTTGGCGTTGGCGGATTCTGCCACCTTAGCTCCGATGGAGGCGCGCGAGAAATCGGTCTCTACTAAGTCGCGTGCTGTGCAATCCGTTTATGAACCGGGTTCTACCGGCAAGTTGGTTACCTTCGCTAGTGCGCTCGACGAGGGCAAGATAACCCCGCTAACCCCCTTCCAGATTCCTTACAAAATTACGATGAAGAACGGGGAGTCGTTCGTCGACTCGCACGAGCACCCGGTCCAGCAACTAACCGCGGCAGGGGTACTGGCAGAGTCCTCAAACGTCGGCACTGTTCAAATTGGCGATCTAGTTTCAGATAAATCCCGCCACCAAATGATGAAGAAACTGGGCCTCGGAGAAAGAAGTGGAATTGAGATGCCTGGCGAAAGTGCGGGGATTTTGCCGTCACCCGCATCTTGGGACGGTAGGCAGAGGTATACGACAATGTTTGGCCAGGGTATTGCTACTACGCCGTTGCAGGTGACCCAGCTGATGGCAACCGTCGCCAACGGAGGGGTGCGCATGCCGGCGCGCATAATAGATTCGTGGACCGATAGGAATGGGGCAGTTCACAAGGTGGATGCGCCTAAGGCCGTCCGTGCCATGGAACCGGACACTGCTGCCACGCTAATGCGGATGATGGAATCTGTGACCGGAGACGATGGCACCGCCCAGCTTGCACGGGTGCCTGGGTATCGCACCGCCGGCAAAACGGGCACCACCGAGATCCTCTCGGGCAAGGATTCAGGGGGAGTAGTGGCTTCTTTCGTGGGGGCAGCCCCAGCCGAAAAGCCGGTTGTGGCAGTTTCAGTAGTGTTAAATAAACCGCAAACATCAATCTATGGCGGCGTCGTGGCGGCCCCGGTGTTTTCTGAGGTCACCGGTGCTGCACTGCGGATGTTGGGCGTGAAACCCTCTACGGAAAGCCCCAAACTTTATCCTCTCCATGTTGGCGACAAATAACTAAGGCTCTTCTAGGCACATACAATGGCAACTATGACGTTAGATGCTACGGCGTTGGCTAATGCGGTCGGTGGACAGGTTCGCCGGTCGGCAAACGAGCCCATTACGCTTCAAGATGCAACCACAGACTCTAGGGAAGTACCTGCTGGCGGTGTATTCTTCGCTCGGATAGGCGAACAACAAGATGGCTTGGACTATTTGCCCCAGGCAGTATCCGCAGGGGCGGCAGCCGTAGTTACGCAAAATGCGGCCAAAGCCCTGGAGCTTTCCGCCGAGGTTGCGGTTATCGAGGTGTCTGATGTCACCACTGCCTACGGCAAGGCTGCTGCCTACTATCTGCGCCAGCTGCGTAGCCATGGTGAGCTCACCGTTATCGGGGTGACTGGCAGTGCAGGGAAAACTACAACAAAGGATTTGTTAGCCAGAATTTGCTCTGCTGCCGGGCCAACCACAGCGCCTATTGGATCGTTCAACAACGAGGTCGGATTACCCCGAACAGTACTGTCTGCCCCAGCTCACACGCGGTATTTGGTACTCGAGATGGGAGCTTCTGGCATAGGGCACATAAAATACTTAACTTCAATTGCGCCACTAGATGTGGCAGTTGAGCTCCTGGTTGGGAGGGCCCACCTTGGGGGGTTCGGCTCGCAAGAAGCCGTTGCGCAGGCAAAATCGGAGCTTTTAGATGGGCTTGTCGAAGGCGGGGTAGCTGTACTAAACGAAGACGATCGGCGCGTGCGGGCTATGGCCGAACGCTTGGGTCCAGACAAGAAGCTTCTCACCTTTTCTGCCGCCGGCAACAGGCAGGCAGACTTTAGAGCTACTGCCGTCAAGGTGGACGAGGCCGATAGGGCAGGTTTCACGCTCGAGCACGCGCAGTTCACCACGGCTATTCAGCTGGGTTTAGTGGGCGCGCACCACGTCTCAAATGCTCTTGGAGCGATAGCAGGTGCCGTCGCAGCTGGCGTCGACCTCCAAACGGCTGTGCACCAGTGCGACAGAGCCACTGCGGCGTCACCTCACCGCATGGACGTGCGTCAACTTTCCAATGGCGCAATAGTTATTGACGATGCGTACAACGCCAACCCTGATTCGATGAAGGCAGCGCTAAAGGCGCTTGAAAAGTTGGGGAAAGGTCGCAGAAAGATTGCGGTGCTTGGCGAGATGCTCGAGCTGGGCCCGGGCTCAGCCGATATTCATCGCGAGGTAGGCAAGCTTGCAGCTCTGGCAGGCGTGGATTGCGTGATAGCTGTCGGCGAGGGCGCAAAACCTTTGTTAGACACAGTTTGCGAACGCGCCGAGGCCATGTATGCGCCTAGCTACAGTGAAGCGGCTAGCCTGATAAAGGATGCCCCCAAAAGCGGGGATGCGATCTTGATTAAAGGCTCCAACGGTTCAGGCGTGTGGCGTCTGGCAGATCAGCTGTTGAAAGGGGATAGAGCGTGCTCGCATTAATTAGTGCGTGTGGTGTCGCGCTAATTGTTTCGTTGCTTGGTACCCCGGCTTTAATCCGCGTTCTGCGAGCGCGTGAATACGGTCAATTTATCCGCCAAGACGGCCCTACCGGCCACTATACGAAGCGTGGCACCCCAACTATGGGAGGCATCGTCATCATTGGAGCGGCAACGGTAGGTTGGCTTGTTTCAATGCTGGTTTCGCGGCAGGGCCCCTCGTGGTCTGCTGCCTTAGAAATGTTCTTGTTCATAGGTCTGGGGGTTATAGGCTTCCTAGACGATTTCATCAAGATATCGCACCAGCGTTCGCTGGGGCTAAACGCTAAGGCCAAATTTTTGGGACAGCTCGCGATAGGCACGATTTTTGCCCTGGGAGCTTCTGCATTTCCCGATCATACGGGCGTCCACCCGGCCTCAATGGCAATCTCGGTGGTGCGCGATAGCTCCTTCACTTTCAAAGCGCTAGGTATTGGCGCCCTCGCCATCCTGGCATTTGTAATCTGGGTGAATTTCATTGTTGCCGCCTGGTCTAACGGGGTGAATCTGACTGACGGCTTGGACGGGCTTGCCACAGGTGCCTCGCTTTTTGCTTTCGGATCGTACGCCTTGCTCGCGGTGTGGCAGTTCTACCAAAAGTGCCCTGGGTCAGATCCGGCGAATATGGCCGCTTGCTACGAGGTGCGAGACCCGCGCGATTTAGCAATTATTGCCGCCGCAATAGTCGGAGCCTGTTTCGGCTTTTTGTGGTGGAACACGTCCCCAGCCCAGATCTTTATGGGAGATACTGGCTCGTTGGCTCTTGGCGGTGCGTTCGCGGGCATGTCTATTTTGACTCGTACCGAGTTTTTGGCCGTCATAATTGGGGGCCTGTTTGTAATTATCGTCTTCTCGGACATAATTCAGGTTGGTTGCTTCAAGATCACCGGCAAGCGCGTATTCAAGATGGCCCCATTGCATCACCATTTCGAGCTGAAGGGCTGGCCTGAGGTAACTATTGTGGTTCGTTTTTGGATCATCGCTGGCTTGTTCGGAATTATAGGGACAATCATTTTTTACGCGGAGTGGGTATTGAGTATATGAGTGCCATTGGCGTTGCCGGCTTAGGCAAATCGGGTTTAGCAGCTGTGGAAGTCCTGTCTACGCTGGGCAGGCAGGTGGTGGCCCTTGACTCTTCTGATGAGGCACTCCAGAGCGTGCAGTTAGGGGCAAAGGTCCCTAGGGTCTTGGTTGAAAGCGCAACCCAGGTAGCCGAGGAGCTTAAATCTCACGGGGTTTCTCAGGTGGTGATGAGCCCCGGAATTCCCCCTGCAAGTCCCGTCTACGAGGGCGCCCGTCTGGCTGGCGCCGAGGTGCTTGGCGAAGTCGAGCTTGCCTGGCGCTTGCAGGCACGGCGCGGCGACACTTCGCCATGGCTGGCAGTTACGGGTACCAACGGGAAGACCACCACTGTCAACATGGCCGAAGCGATTTTGCGTGCTGATGGCCAAAACGCCTACGCGGTAGGTAACGTGGGTTCGCCGGTTGTTTTGAAGGCTGCCGAGGGCGGCTACGATGCGCTGGTGGTCGAGCTCTCGTCCTTTCAGCTTTATTCGACTTCTACCGTGTCCCCGTACGCTTCTATCTGTTTGAATGTTGCTTCTGACCACGTTGACTGGCACGGTAGTGTGCAAGCTTACAAAGCTGCCAAAGCGAAGGTCTATGAGCACACGCAAAAGGCTGCTTTGTTTCCCGTCTCCGACGAAAATGTGCGCCACATGGTAGATGGTGCAGACGTGGTGGAGGGATGCAGGGCGATCGGACTTTCGTTTTCTGCTCCTGCAGTTGGCCAGATTGGGGTAGTAGACGACCTGGTTTTGGATAGGGCGTTCATTGCCAATAGGTGGGCTGAGGCGACTCCACTGTTTAGCTTTGAGGCACTGCGGCACTTGACCGGGGGGCCGATTTCGCACCCGGTTTTGGCTGACGCGTTGGCGGCCGCTGGGCTGACGCGATCTTTGGGGGTAGATTTTTCTTCCGTGGCTAAGGGGCTTGAGGGCTTTCAGGCTGTCAAGCACAGGCGCACACCGTTGGGCATGGCTCGCGACGTAAAATGGATCGACGACTCGAAAGCAACTAATGCCCATGCGGCTCGCAGCTCACTTGCTGGGATGCCGCCCTCGTCGGTGGTGTGGGTAGCAGGTGGCGACACCAAGGGGCAAACCTTTGACGAACTAGTCGCCGCGGTAGCTCCTACCCTCCGTGGGGTTGTGCTAATCGGGAAAGATCGCCGGGCGCTCAAATCGGCTCTCGAAACTCAGGCGCCGTCAGTGCCGGTAGTGGAATGTGCTCCTCCCGACGACATAATGGGATCGGTCGTACACGAATGCGTGGCGCTTTCGCGTCCCGGCGACACTGTCATTTTGGCTCCTGCCTGTGCTTCCTGGGATCAGTTCAACAACTACGCAGAACGAGGCGACCTTTTTGCACAGGCGGTAGCAGGTCTGGAGGGCTAGGTGGCGAAAAGGCTGAGGCTGAAACTACCTAGGATCAAGGTGGTTTCGGACGACGACACGATTCTCGCTACGCGCTCGGTGATCCAAGAGCAGATGCGCACCAATCCCGTGCTTACTTTTTACATGATTTTGGTGTCCACGCTGCTGCTCACCGGGGTGGGGCTGGTGATGGTCTTTTCTGCTTCTTCGATTGGGGACCTTGCCCGCCAGGACAACCCGTTTGTTTCGTTTATAAAGCCTTTTAGTTACGCCATCATGGGGCTTTTGTTAATGTGGTTAGCTACCAAGGCAAGGCCGCAGCTTTATTTCAATCCGAAGGTTTCGGCGGCCGCACTCGTTGGTGCCATTGCATTCCAAACGCTCGTGCTGCCGTTCGGGCAAAATATTGGTGGCAATCAGAACTGGATTGCCATTCCTGGCATAGGAACCGTCCAGCCTTCGGAGTTTTTGAAAGTGGCGCTGATAGTGCATCTTTCAGCACTACTGGGGCACCGGATAGTAGACCTTACTGACTGGTCTTCGATAGCGCGCTATCTGGCCTGGCCCACGGTGGGATCGCTGGGCGCCATTATGCTCGGCGGAGACTTTGGCACCACAGTGGTAGTGGCTGGCATCATCGCGGCGGTGGTGTTCATCGGTGGCCTGCCCGGCTCAAAACTGGCGGCTCTTTTGGTAGCTGGAGTGTTCGGGGCTGCCCTGGCAGCCATGTCCTCCTCCTCACGCCGCGCCCGTATTCGGGCGTTCTTCCCCGGCGCCCCCAAGGATGAGCAGGGGATTGACCTACAGCCGCTACGGGCAAAGTACGGTTTGGGTACCGGTGGGCTCACAGGGGTAGGTCCGGGCGCCTCACGGCAAAAATGGAACTACTTGCCGCAGGCTGAATCGGACTTTATTTTTGCGATTTTAGGTGAAGAATTCGGCCTGGTAGGCACCTTGTCAGTAATAATTTTGTACGTAATCTTGGGCTGGTCCCTGTACAGGCTAGCAAGGCGGGCTAGGTCCAATTCGATCCGAATTGCTGCTTCCTCCACAATGGCTTGGATTGGCTTGCAGGCCCTGGTGAATATTTGGGTGGTGGTGGGGCTCATCCCCGTACTCGGGGTACCTTTGCCGTTCATATCTGCGGGTGGGTCGGCATTGGTTGCCTGTCTAATAGCTATGGGCATAATGCTTTCTTGTGCGCGAGCCGAGCCAGGGGCTAATAAGGTGCTAACTGCCCGCGAAGCTTCAATAAAACGTACTATTGCCGTGGTCGGTTCACGCAGAAAGGCAAAGAAATGAAGGTACTACTTGCCGGGGGCGGAACCGCCGGTCACATAAATCCGCTAATTGCTACGGCACAAAAACTGGTAGCAGCCGGTGCAGAAGTTGTGGCTTTGGGAACTGCAAAGGGGCTCGAGGTCGACCTCCTGCCGCGGGCTGGCATCCAGATGTTTCAGATACCCAAGGTGCCTGCTCCTCGCCGCCCTAACGGAGACCTAATATTCTTTGTGCCCCGCATGCGCCAGGCGCTGCGCACCTGCCGCGAGGTAATAACCTCCGAGCGCATCGACGTTGTGGTAGGGTTTGGCGGATTTGTGTCGACGCCCGCCTATGTGGCGGCGCAGCGCCTGGGCGTACCTGTGATTATTCACGAGCAAAATGCCCGTCCGGGGCTCGCCAACAAGTTGGGAGCTCGTTGGGCCGAGGGCGTTGCCCTCACTTTCCCTTCGACGCCGCTGGCAGCCCGAAAGGGCATAACCGAGGTTACCGGTTTGCCACTGCGGGAGCAGATCGAGAAGCTGGCTAAACAGAAGCTAGCTGACAGACGTGGCGTGCGCGAGAGGGGCGCGAGGGCTTTTGGCCTCGACCCAGAGCGCAAGATTTTGCTAGTAACCGGTGGCTCGCTGGGGGCAAAGAGCATAAATGAGGCCGTAGCCGAGGCCGCCCCTTACCGTGGCGACCTGCAGATTCTACACATAGCTGGCAAGGGCAAAGCCGCCCCCGTGCGCGAAAAGGTGGGCGAGCAGCCGGACTACAAGGTAGTCGAATACTGCACCAACATGGAGGACGCTTTTGCTTGCGCCGATATGGTATTAGCCCGGTCGGGGGCCGGCACGGTGTGCGAGATTTCGGCTTTGGGGCTTGCAGCTACCTACGTACCGCTGCCCATCGGCAACGGCGAACAAAAACTAAATGCGGCTGACGTAACGGCGGGCGGGGGTGCCCAACTGATTGAAGACAAGCATTTGGATGGGAACGCGGTTGTGGACAAAATTTTTGCTTTCCTAGCCGACGACCAAAAGCTGGCAGAGATGGGCGCAGCTGCACAGAAATTTGGACAGATTGAGGCCGCCCAGCGCTTGGCGGACATTATTTTGGGGGTCGCAGGAAAATGAGTCACTTTCATCTGATTGGTATCGGGGGAGCGGGCATGTCGGTAGTTGCCGAGTTGCTCGCAGATCGGGGTCAGCTTGTTACAGGATCTGATCAGAAAGACTCGGCAAACATTTCCCACCTAAGGTCTTTGGGCATTGAAGCGAAAGTGGGGCACGATCCGCAGACTATTTCTGCAGATTCCATAGTGGTGGTTTCCACTGCTGTGCGCGAATCGAATCCCGAGCTAGCCAGGGCGCGCGAACTGGGATGTAAGGTGCTGCACAGGTCTCAGGCGCTTGCTTTGGCAGCAGCCGGCATGGAATTTATTGCTGTGGCGGGAGCCCACGGGAAAACTACTACTTCGGGCATGTTGGCGGTGGCATTGTCCCATTTAGGGGCTGACCCTTCTTTTGCGGTGGGAGGCATCGTCGGCGGCTTTGGCTCCGGGGCACACCTAGGTGAGGGCAAGTACTTTGTAGCTGAGGCCGACGAATCCGATGCTTCGTTCTTGAACTACACCCCGACCGTCGCCCTCGTTACCAATGTAGAGCCAGACCACCTGGATCACTACGGTTCTAAAGAGGCTTTCGAACAGGCTTTTCTAGATTTTTCTGGCCTAGTCACCGACACGTTGGTAACCTGCTCCGACGACGAGGGCGCGCGTGCCCTTGGGGAGGCAAGCTCGAAAGATTTGCGTCATCTCACTTACGGTTTCGGGGAAGGCGGGCCCAACCACGTGAAGGTAAGTGAGTCAGGCTTTATCTGGCGGGGACATACTTATCCGGTGCGCCTGCAAGTTCCCGGTAGACACAACCTGCTAAATGCGGCTGGGGCTTTTGCAGTGTTAATCGCGCTCGATTTTCCCCCGAGCGATTGCGCCCAGGCGCTCGGACAGTTTACTGGGACTGGCAGGCGCTACGAATACAAGGGAACGGTCCACGGGGTCGAGGTACGCGACGACTATGCACACCATCCCACCGAAGTGGCCGCCCTCGTCGCCCAGGCCCGTGAGCAGACTAAGGGGCGGTTGCTGGTGCTGTTCCAGCCGCACCTGTACTCGAGAACGATTAATTTTGCAGCTCGCTTTGCGCGGGCGCTGCGCGGGGCAGACGTGGTGGCTTTAGCTCCAATTTATGGGGCTCGCGAGGATCCGGTAGAGGGCGTCGATTCATCGCTGATAGGTAAATCGCTGCCAGGCTCATATCTGGCCACCTCTTTGGAGGACGGAGCCGAGTACCTAGCCAAGGTTGCGCAGAGCGGCGATCTGATCTGCACCGTGGGGGCCGGTGACGTTACCACCATGGGTCCGCGCCTTTTGGAGCTGCTGTGAAGGAACGCGTCAGCTACGAATTTGCTGAGCGTCTTGCCGAACGCACTAGAGCTGTATCGCGCAGGCGCCGGTATCTGCTTGTCCTGGCACTAGCTGGGGTAGCTGCCGTCGCAGCAGTCGTAGCAGTGGCATTTTTGTCCCCACTCTTTGCCTATCATCCGTCTGCTGCCCAGGTAAGTGGGGCTACAAAGGAGGTTTCGGCCGAAACAGTAGTGCAGGCAACCGAACGGTTTGCGAACATTCCACTTCCTCGTCTGGATACCTCGAAGGTAGCTCAGGAAGTGCAGCGGGCAAACATACGCGTTGCGAGCGCCACTGTTTCCCGAAAGCCGCTGCATGGAATTCAGATAGAGCTTTCGCTGCGCACTCCGATCGGAATTGAAGATACGGGTTCCGGCCGCAAGTTGGTGGATTCAAAGGGAATTGCTTTTGCGAAGGCGGCAGGTGAAAACTTGAAAGAGCTCTCACTTCCCACTGACGAGGAACGCGCGCCGGCAGCAACTACTGTGGCCAAAGTGATTCAAGCGGTGCCCGCCGCCCTCATGCAGAAAGTTGTGCGCATAGAGGCGATAAATCGTGATCGGGTGCAGCTACTTTTAGATTCTGGAGCAACCGTGATCTGGGGCGACGATTCGAATGGGGAACTGAAGGCAAAAGTGGCTTCCGTTTTGCTGCAAAGAAATGCTTCCACATACGATTTAACCGATCCGCTGCGTCCCGTCACTAGCTAACTTTTAGGGCTGGGTGGCCATGTCGCAACACGCCGAGGGGGCGTCGGCGGATAGGGCGCTAAGACTAATAACGTGACAGATACCGGAAATATGACATAACGTTCAACCTTCAGTTGAGGTTGAGGGTTGGATGAAAGGGAAGGGGCCGAGGTGGCATCTCCTCAGAACTATCTTGCAACTATCAAGGTGGTAGGCATTGGCGGTGGCGGTGTGAACGCTGTGAACCGAATGATCGAGGCCGGTTTGGCTGGTGTCGAGTTCATTGCGATCAACACCGATCTGCAGTCTCTGCTTACCTCTGACGCAGACGTGAAGCTCGACATTGGGCGTGAGGAGACTCGTGGGCTGGGAGCTGGTGCAGACCCTTCGGTCGGGCAGAAGTCCGCTGAAGATCACACAGAAGACATCCGCGATGCCCTCGAGGGGGCCGACATGGTTTTCGTCACTGCCGGTGAGGGCGGCGGTACTGGCACCGGGGGTGCGCCCGTCGTGGCCCGCATTGCTCGCGAGCTTGGATCTTTGACCATCGGCGTCGTCACCCGTCCGTTTACCTTTGAAGGGCGCATGCGCTCGCGTCAGGCCGAATCCGGAGTCGAGAATTTGCGTAGCGAGGTAGATACGCTGATCGTCATTCCTAACGATCGCCTGCTCAAGATCTCTGACCCAAACATTTCTGTGCTGGATGCCTTCCGCAGCGCGGATAATGTACTTCTTTCCGGTGTACAGGGCATTACCGACTTGATTACCACCGCGGGGTTGATCAATGTCGACTTCGCCGACGTAAAGTCCGTTATGAAAGATGCCGGTTCTGCTCTTATGGGGATTGGTACCGCTAGTGGCGAGGACAGGGCGGTTCAAGCCGCCGAAATGGCGATTGCCTCCCCGCTTCTCGAAGCTTCTATCGAGGGCGCCCACGGGGCTTTGCTGTTCTTCCAGGGCGGTTCCAACATGGGCTTGTTTGAAATCCAAAAGGCGGCCGAACTGGTTCGCGAATCTGCGCATGAGGAAGCCAACATCATCTTTGGCGCTTCGATCGACGAGGCGTTTGGAGACGAGGTCAGGGTTACCGTTATTGCGGCTGGCTTTGACGATCCGGAGCTCAACGTGCAGAAGAAGGAGGAGGAAAATCAGGCTTTGCGCTCTCAGCCTGCTCCTAAGACTTCCGCTAAACCAGCTCAGGAATCCCCCCAACGGGACTTGGGCTCGCTACCTTCGCGGCCGCAGCATAGGGCACCGCTGGATGTGCCCACTCGTCCTCGGTCTAGTTCTCGGCCGGTGCTGCCCGAGGCCGTAGAACCCGAGACTGAGTCAGAACACGTCTCTACACATGTGTCTACGGACCCAACTCCGTCTTCGGAGCTGGAGCTTCCTCGCGTCTTTGACGATTCGGACAAAGACGACGATCTGGACATTCCTCCGTTCTTGCGCTGATGCGACCCATTGCAGTCGGAGGCGCGAAGGCCGTTTTCACAACCCGCACAGGTGGGGTGTCGAAGGCGGCCTTCGCTACGCTAAATACCGGCTTACATGTAGGTGACGATCCGGCGAGCGTGCTGCGAAACAGGCAGCTTTTGGAACAAAAATTAGATCGTACGATCGTGTGGATGAATCAGACTCACTCGGCGCGCGTGGAGCGCGTAGAGCCAGGTCACACCAACCAGGTGGTAAATGCCGACGGCGTCTTTGCGGTAGCGCAAGATTTCGCCAGTAAGCACCTGCGTCTTCCTGCCTTGGCTGTAATGGTTGCGGATTGTGTGCCTATCCTGCTGGCATCCTCCGGTGGGGAAGTGATGGCCGCGGTGCATGCTGGCCGGGCCGGTCTGTCGACGGGCATTATTCACAAGGCGGTAGTTCGACTGTGCGAATATGTGCCGGCATATTCTATCCATGCTGCGGTTGGGCCGTGCATCTGCGGAAGATGCTATGAAGTGCCTGAACAGCTGCGTGCCCAGCTTTCGGAGATCACCCCTTCGGCGTGGTGTCTTACTCGCTGGGGCAGTCCCGGTTTGGATTTGCGTGCTAGCGCTAAGTCGCAGTTGCAGGCCGAGGGGGTGCAGGTCGATTTTATTTCTAAACTTTGTACCTACGAGGACGAAAATCTGTACTCTTACAGGCGGGAACAGCTGACCGGTCGGTTTTGCGGATTGGTCTTTCCTACCTGATCAACACGCCGACACTAATGGGGCATAAATGTTCAGGTCGCGGCTAGTCTTTTAGCAGTTGCAGGTTCTAAGCAAAGGATGCGTTCATGGCCGGAGCATTTAGCCGTACGATGGATTTTTTTGGGTGGCGCGAGCCCGAAGATTCTGAAGAGGACGACTTTATTCCGCCCGCTGACGACGGGTTCCAGGATTCTTACGACGAGCCTGGCACCGGTGATGGGCTCGACTCCGCAGATACGTTTGCGCCTGCTCAGGTGACAGAATTCCCGCGCCCGGTGCGTTCTCAGAGTGCTGACTTGCGCCGCATTGTGACGTTCCATCCCACCTCATATGCGGATGCTCCCGCTATCGGCAACGCTTTCCGTGAAGGTACCCCGGTCATTATGAATCTGTCGGCTATGAACGACACCGATGCGCGTCGTTTGGTCGATTTCGGAGCGGGGCTGGTGCACGGCCTTTCTGGCCATTACGAACGTGTGACTAAGCGGGTTTTTTTGCTCACTCCAACTGAGGTTGCGGTCGAGGCCGGCTCTTCTGCGTCCGATAGCTCTGTGAGTTTTTAGCTAATGACAGCTATTGGGGTAGCACTGCGCATTATTGCCTACTTATTGCAGGCCTACACGGTCGTACTGTTGATTCGCGTGGTACTGGATTGGGCTCGCATTTTGGCCCGAGACTGGCGGCCGAGTGGCATAATTTTGGTTTTAGCTAATTTTGTGTATGCGATCACGGATCCGCCACTGCGCTATTTGGGACGCTACATCCCCCCGCTTCGGCTCGGCACAATAGCGCTTGACCTGGGATTTTTAGTCCTTTTCTTTGGGGTGTCATTCCTGATTAGGATTCTTTTTTATCTCTCGTACACGGTGTAGCGGTTAGCATTCTTGGCCTGTTACTGTTGTTGAGCGTGTTAAATAAGGCAATTTTTAGTATGATGAACGCGTTGCTTGGTTTTCGCACCAAGTTTGAATCAACCGGGGCCTAGTTGGGCCCACATTCGAAATACGAGGTGACCAATATGGCTCTGCTAACGGCGGAAGACGTCCATTACAAGACGTTTACCCCCACGAAGTTCCGTGAGGGTTACGATCAGGACGAAGTTGATTCGTTCCTTGACGAGGTCGTTCGCACACTTACTGCCCTTCAGGAAGGCGGCGCCGTAGCAAGCGAGAGCCCGGCTGAGGGGGCTCCTGCAACAGCAGATGATGGTGCTCTGCGTGCCGAAAACGACAAGCTACGCGCCGAACTTGAGCAGGCCCGTAAGCGCGCCGCCGAGGTCGAATCCGAGGCTGCTGAAGCTCGCAAGGCTTCCGGCGAGCCCTCTGAGGCCGAGGCAAAGCTGCGTGCCCAGATCGAGCAGCTGCGTGCCGAAAACGACAAGCTACGCACCGAGGCCGAAACTGCTCGTAACGAGGCCCAGAAGGTTGCTCAGGCCCCTGCCGCAGCCGACAATAACGAGCCGGAATCTGCTACCTCGATGCTGGCAATGGCTCAGCGTCTGCACGACGAGTACGTGCACGAGGGCCAGGAAAAGGGCAACAAGATTGTCGACGATGCGCACGCGCAGTCTCAGCAAATCTTGCGTGAGGCTAAAGACGAGAAGACGCGCGTTATCAACCAGCTCGACTCTGAGCGCTCCATGCTCGAGGGCAAGATTAATGAGCTGAAGGGATTTGAATCTGAATACCGCAGCCAGCTGCGTTCTCACTTGCAAAAGCTCATCGAGACTGTTGATGCAGACGACATAAAGTAGCTTGAACTGATCTTTGGCCCCGCTTTGGCGGGGCCAAAGTGTTTAACCGTTGCTGCTAAGTTTTTTTCTTTTGCGCCTCCAGTTAGAGTATTAGGGTGAATAAATGGTGCATTTGGGCCGGGGCTTCTGTGCTTGGGGTAGCGGTCGACTTTGCTAGTAAGGAATGGGCTCTTGGCGCCCTTTCGACCGGCCAAAAGATCCCGCTTTTAGGGAGCCTGCTTTCGTTGGAATTGGTTTTCAACGCGGGGGCGGCGTTTTCGTTCTTGTCTTCACACACCTGGGTTTTCACCGTTCTTGCGGCTCTCGCATGCCTAATAATTCCTTTCTTTGTGCGAAGGGCCCATTCAGGGGAACTTGCCTGTGCCCTCGGCCTGTTAGAAGCGGGCGCGCTGGGGAACTTACTTGACCGTCTGTTCCGCTATCCCGGTTTTGGCGAGGGACACGTAGTTGATTTCCTAAACTACGGAAATTTCTTTGTTGGAAATGTGGCTGACATTGCAATTGTGGCGGCGGTGGTTTGGCTCGCCTTAATTGAACTTACAAAAAAAGAGGTGAAGAAATGATCTCGCGCAGGCTGCCGGTGCCCGAGGGAATGGACGGCGAACGCGTCGACCACGCCTTAAATAGAATGCTGGGCATGTCGCGTGCAGCCGTGCAGAAAATGATCGAGGCCGGCGATGTTGCGTGCGAGGGGCATCTGCTGCGCAAATCCGAACGCTTGCGGGCGGGGACATTTTTGGACATTAGATTGCCCGAACCGAAAAAGCCGGGCATAAAACCCACCCCGTTTGGGATGGACATACTTTTCGAGGACCAGGACATAGTCGTGGTCAATAAGCCTGTTGGTGTTGCCGCACATACGGGCCCCGGGTGGGAGGGGCCCACTGTAATTGGGGCTTTGATAGCTTCTGGAAGGCGCGTGGCAACCTCCGGCCCGGTAGAGCGGCAGGGAATTGTTCACCGTTTGGACGTCGGCACGTCCGGGGCCATGGTGGTGACAAAGTCCGAGCGTGCTTACACGGTTATGAAGAATGCTTTTCGCTACCGCAAGGTAGGCAAGATCTACCATGCTTTGGTTGCTGGTCACCCCGATCCGTCCTCGGGAACTATCGAGGCCCCAATCGGGCGGCATCCGGGACGCGAATTCAAGATGGGGGTTGTCGAAGGCGGCAAGATGGCCGTTACGCACTACGACACTATCGAAGCTATGCCTAAGGCTAGTTTGCTGCGGGTACATTTGGAGACTGGGCGGACCCACCAAATTCGCGTTCACATGCAGGCAATTGGTCACCCGATTGTGGGAGATCCAACATACGGGGCAAATCCGGTCGAGGCTGAAAAGTTGGGGTTGGTTAGGCAGTGGCTACACGCGGTTGAGCTTTCTTTTGCCCACCCGATTAGCGGCCGGAAGATCTGCGTGAAAGCCCCCTATACGCAGGATTTAGAGAGGGCTCTTGAGATAGTTCGGCTTTAAATCACGCCCCTGGAGCCTTCGCCGGGACAATGTCAGGGCGCTGAAGCCGGTACAATGACAGGCATGGCTACCGACGATTTTGTGCACCTTCATGTCCACACTGATTATTCGATGCTCGACGGGGCGGCCAAGATTTCTAAATTGGTTGCCGAGGCTAAGCGGCTCGGCCAACCTGCGGTAGCTATTACGGACCACGGGTATTTGTTCGGGGCCTACGAACTCTACAATGAGTGCCAGAAGGCCGGCATCAAACCTATCGTGGGGCTGGAGGCATATCTGACGCCGGGAACGTCCCGTTTTGACAACACCAGGGTGCAGTGGGGCACTAGGGAACAGCAGGCAGCCGGAGACGATGTTTCTGCACGTGGGGCCTACACGCACATGACTTTGCTTTCTCGCACCACCGAGGGGATGCACAACTTATTTCGGATGGCGTCGCTAGGCTCTATCGAGGGGCAGATGGCGAAGTGGCCGCGCATCGACCGGGAACTGATTGAAAAGTATTCCACTGGGCTTATTGGCTTCACGGGGTGTCCCTCCAGCGAAGTGCAGACCCGTCTGCGGCTGGGACAATGGGATGAGGCAGTCCGTGCGGCTGGGGAATACCAGGATATTTTCGGTAAAGAGAACTATTTCGTGGAATTGATGGACCACGGCCTCGACATTGAACGGCGCGTTAAAAACGAGCTGCTCGAGTTAGCTAAGACTATTGGGGCTCCACTGGTTGCAACCAACGATTCGCACTACGTGCGTAAGGAAGATCGGGACTTCCAAGATGCCTTGCTCTGCATAAACTCGGGCAAACGGCTGGACGATCCAGGCAGGTTTAAGTTCGACGGTTCAGACTACTACCTGCGCCCGGCCTCGGAAATGCGGCAAATCTTTAAGGATTTACCCGAGGCTTGCGACAACACGTTACTGATCGCCGAAATGTGCGACGTCCATTTTAAGACGGTTGACGAGGGCGCTAACTTTATGCCCACTTTCCCCGTTCCCGAGGGCGAAACTTTGGAATCGTGGTTCGTTAAGGAGGTAGCGCGCGGGGCTTCTAAACGCTTCCCGCAGGGGGTTCCCGAAGCCGAGCAGAAACAGATTGACTACGAAATTTCGGTTATCACTTCAATGGGGTTTCCGGGCTATTTCTTGGTCGTAGCTGACTACATCAACTGGGCCAAAGATCACGGCATCCGGGTTGGGCCCGGGCGTGGTTCTGGTGCAGGTTCCATCGTTGCCTACTGCATGGGTATTACCGAGTTGAACCCACTAGAGCACGGGCTGATGTTCGAGCGTTTCTTGAATCCGGAGCGTGTTTCGATGCCCGATATCGACGTCGATTTCGACGATAAGCGCCGCGGCGAAGTTATCAAGTACGTCGAGGACAAATACGGCAAGGACAAGGTTTCGCAGGTTATAACCTACGGCACGATCAAGACTAAGCAGGCTCTGAAAGATTCAGCTCGCATTTTGGGCAAGCCGTTTGTGGTTGGGGAGAAACTTACCAAAGAACTGCCGCCCACGATCATGGGCAAAGATATTTCGGTGCACGGAATTTTCGATCCCGCCGACAAACGCTATGGGGAAGCAAAGTCATTCCGCGACATGGTTGCGGCCGACAAGCCGGGCGCAAGCGAATACTGGGGCTACAAAGAGGTAGTCGACATGGCTTTGGGGATCGAGGGCCTAACTCGCCAGTGGGGGGTGCACGCCTGCGCGGTGATCATGTCCTCGCATACGCTCACCGACATCATCCCCATGATGAAGCGTCTGGCTGACGGAGCCATCATCACCCAGTTTGACTACCCGACCTGTGAGCATCTGGGATTGCTGAAGATGGACTTTTTGGGATTAAAAAATCTCACTATTATCTCGGATTGCCTCGAAAACATTAAGCTGAACGGCAAAGAGGAACTTGACCTTGAAAATGTTTCCCTAGAGGATCCAGCAACTTACGCGCTGCTTGGACGCGGCGAAACGCTTGGCGTCTTCCAACTCGATGGCGGGGGCATGCGTAACCTGCTCAGGCTAATGAAACCCACCAAGTTCGCCGACATCTCGGCTGTTGGCGCCCTCTACCGCCCGGGCCCCATGGGTGCTGGCTCGCACACCAACTACGCGCTGCGCAAAAACGGGCAGCAGCGAATCGAGCCAATTCACCCAGAACTGGCTGAACCGCTTGCAGATATCTTGGAAGAAACCCACGGGTTGATCGTCTACCAGGAACAGGTCATGAAGATCGCCCAGAAACTGGCCGGATTCACCCTGGGGCAGGCAGACATTCTGCGTAAGGCAATGGGTAAGAAAAAGGCCGAGGTACTAGCCCAACAGTTTGAGGGTTTCCGTGCAGGCATGCTCTCGAATGGCTATTCAGACGACTCGATTACCACACTTTGGGAAATCCTCGTTCCGTTCGCTTCCTACGCGTTCAACAAGTCGCATTCGGCCGCTTACGGATTGGTTTCCTACTGGACCGCCTACTTGAAGGCGAACTACCCAGTGGAATACATGGCCGCCCTCCTTACGTCGGCCGGCGCAAACAAGGACAAGCTGCCTCTATACCTGGGCGAGTGCAGGCACTTGGGCATCGAGGTACTGGTGCCGGATGTAAACGAATCCTCCGCAAACTTCACGCCGGTGGGCGACAAGATCCGTTTTGGCCTGGCCTCAGTGCGCAACGTAGGCCTTCCAGTTGTCGAGGGCATTGAGAAGGCTCGTACGGAGCAGGGACGCTTTGAATCCTTCAATGACTTCTTGAAAAAGGTTCCGCAAACAGTGTGCAACAAGCGCACAATTGAATCGCTTATCAAGGGCGGCGCCTTCGATTCTTTGGGGCACACCAGACGTTCACTGGAGCTGAAACACGAAGAGGCAGTAGAGTCCATTATCGGCATTAAACGCAACGAGGCAGCGGGGCAGTTCGACCTGTTTGCGGGCCTGGGCGATGCCGCCGAGGACGTGGGCGGAGGCTTTAGGGTAGAAATTCCGGATTTGCCGGAGTGGGATCGCAAAGAAAAGCTTGGATTCGAACGCGAAATGCTAGGTCTATACGTTTCAGACCACCCCTTGGCCGGCCAAGAGATGGGGTTGTCACGCAATTCCGACGCCTCGATCAGCGACATAAAGGATGACGAATCTAGGCCCGACCGCTCGCGGGTTACCATTGCGGGCCTCATTACGGGCGTGCAGCGGCGCACCACCAAGACAGGTAATCTGTGGGCGATCGTGACTATCGAAGACCTATCCGGTTCTATTGAGTGTCAGTTCTTCCCCTCTACCTACCAGACGGTTTCGGAGCGGCTTCAGCCCGACCAGATAGTTTCAGTTACGGGCAGGCTTTCTAGACGCGAAGGCGGGGTTGAACTGAACGCCGAGTCCATGAAGATTCTGGAGCTCACCCGCACTGGCGATGAGCCGGTGACTTTGGCCATGCACATGAATAACTGCACCAGACCTCTGTTAGAGTCCTTAAAGCAGATATTCCAAGCCCATCCCGGCCCGGCTCCTGTGAATCTGCGGCTTACGAGCGCCGGCAGGACAGTGATCGCCCAGTGCGATGCGTCCCTAAAGGTCAAACCCGAGGCGTCGTTGTTCGCCGAACTGAAGGAGCTATTAGGGCCCAATTGTTTAGCTGAGTAAGGGGAGTAAATGAACACGTCTAGCGAGCTCCTAAGACGAGCTGGCTTGCGCGTAACTGAAACCAGGCTTGCCGTCTTGGCTGCACTCGAAAAGGCTCCCCATGCCAATGCCGACCAAGTGCGTGAACTCGTGGGCGCCGCCCTCGGCAAGATAGCTGGGCAGACTATTTATGACACGCTAAACACGCTTACGGAAAAGGGCATCCTGAACCGCGTGGAACCTGCGGGGGCACGGGCACGTTACGAGATAGATAAGGGAGACAATCACCATCATATGGTGTGCCGGCGTTGTGGCAAGATGGTCGACATCCCATGTGCTGCCGGCTACGCCCCTTGCCTGCAAGCCCACCCTGACAGGGGCTTTGAAGTGGAACGGGTGGAAGTGATTTACTGGGGGCTCTGCCCTGATTGTCAGGCTAATCGATAGCTTTTACCGCAATATCTGCGGCCGCCCCGTCAGGGTAGTGCACTGTGATTACGTCCCCGTCTCTAAGGTGGGAGCCGCGACGCAATTCCGTGTGGCCATTTACGTCTACGTCGCCACTTTGGATGGCAATACGGGCGGTAGCCCCGTCCTCTACGACACCTGCAAGTTTCAAAAACTGACCTAGCCGAATTGAGCCTTTTACCTCGATTGTGTCCATAACGAAAGTCTACCGGTTACGAGCTACACTATTTCAGTGAGGAGGGCGCGTGGATAAGAAGATAGGAATCAGGCGAGCTGGGATTCGCAGGCGCAATCAGAAGTTTGCTCGTAGAATTCGGGTTGCCGATGTCCTAATTGCTGCCGGCATTGCTTCGGTGGCAGTATTTAACGCGGCTGACTCGCACCTTGGTGTGCGTGTATTGGGAATGGTCTTGACAGCGCTGGGGCTAGTGATTTTAGGTGTCTTAGCTGCCCGCCGGGCAATGTCTCGTCCGCTGAGCCTATACATCTTGGCAATGGCAGGTTGGTTTGTGGCATTGACCTTGATTTCGCTATCTTTGACCCGGCTTACCATGGCGGTTGTGGCACTGTGGGCTTTGTGGTTTCTTGCTTTACTTGCAAGCTACGGCGTCGCCAGGGGAATCCGTAAAGTTCGTTTCCCTTCATTGGCGAAGTAGCCGGTGAAGGAATTTTTACCTGCCACGGCGGCGGGAATTTTGTGTTTTTCAGGAAGGCAAGAGGAAATGAGTGAGCTTCCTAAGGTAGATTTTTCGCCTATCTCACATTTGCGTAGGGCGGTGTTTCGTGACCCAGACAAGGTGTCGTTGGCGTACCCCACCGGGCAGCTCAGTGCCGCGCAGAGCTTGGACCTGGTAGCCTCCCTTGCACAGTATTTTGTTTCCGAGGGCGTGCGGGCAGGGGACGTGGTCTCGTTAGTTTGCGCAAATCACCCCTTGCATCTGCTTGCCTATGGGGCTTGCGCCTGGATAGGGGCAATAGTAAACCCGATAAATGTGCGCCTGTCCGCAGTTGAAGTTGCAGATCTCATAGAACGCGCTCGGCCAGTTCTAGCTTTTACGGATCGTGCCGATTCCGCCGAATGGGGTAGGCCAACCAAGGTCGTGCCCGTCACTCCTACGTGGCGCACCTGGCTTGAAGAACAGCCGAAAATCGACGTAGAACCGGTTGAGTGCGATGAGGATAGGCCAGCGGCTATTATCTTTACTTCTGGCACTACGGGAATACCCAAAGGGCCAGTGCTCACGCACGCTAATCTGTGGTGGGGATGGCGGAATCTACGCGAGGGGTTCGGCTACGACCGGAGGGACACGCTAGCTGTAGCTGTACCACTTTCACATATAGGCGGGTTCAACGGCCTCACTACGGATCTTTTTTGCTCGGGGGGCACCGTGGTGATTGTGCCCGCTTTCAGGCCGGCTGAGCTAGTGCAAACGCTGAAGCATTGGCATGTGAACACCATGTTTGCGGTTCCCACAATGTTTAAGGCGCTCTGCGCACAAGGGGGATTTACCAGGGAAAATCTGCCCGATTTTAGGATCCCACTAATTGGTGGCTCCCCCCTGGATAGGGACTTGGCGCTAAAAATGATCGAGGTAGGCCTCACTCCCATCCACGTGTGGGGCATGACCGAGGCAGCGGCCACCTGCACCTGCCTGCCCCAGCGCTTGCTGGCTACGCACCCCATTTCGGCTGGAAGGCCGTTTCCGTATACGCGCGTGGAAGTTCGCGACCAAAACAACCATGTGGTGAAGCAGGCGGGGATAGACGGGGAATTGACTATTACCGGCCCAAACGTGGTCACTCGCTGGCTACGAGAGGGGCAAATAGTCCGAGAAGATCGGTGGCTGCCCACCGGGGACGTGGGGCACTGGGATGAGGACGGCCTCATAACGATTGTGGGACGGTCCAAAGAGATCGTAATTTCGGGGGGCGAAAATATTCACCCGGCAGAAATAGACCGCGCTCTGGCAGGCATTAGCGGGCTCGAGGACTGGTGCACAGTTGGTGTTTCGGACCCCAAATGGGGTGAAACGTTAGCCGTAGTTGCTGTGCCGGGCAAAAATCCGCCCTCATTGGAAGAAATTCGGGCCTGGGCCGAAAAGTCGATTGCGCGCTTCAAATTACCGCGCAAGCTGGTGCTAGTTTCCAAGATCCCGCTGGGCCCCACGGGTAAACACGACCGTAGGGCGGCGGCGAAACTTATCTAGGCGCTGGCCAGGGCCGGGTTGTCCGCCAGGAGAGTAGAGGCCTCCTGGCGGGTAGTGCCCTGGAAGTAAAGCTCCTCTTGTTCCTTTGACAGAGGCCTCCCGTAGGCTCGCATGGCCTTAGCCCACAACCGCCCGGCTCTGTAGGAGGAACGCACCATCGGCCCCGACATGACCCCCTTGAAGCCCAGTTCGTAGGCAATTTTAGAAAGTTCTACGAACTCTTTGGGCTTCACCCACCTATCGATGGGGTGGTGCAGGGGGGAGGGGCGTAGGTATTGAGTAATGGTTAGCAAATCGACCTGCGCTGAACGCATGTCCTTCATCGCTTGAACCACCTCGTCGGTAGTTTCCCCCATTCCTAGAATAAAATTCGATTTGGTGATCAGCCCGGCTTCGTGGGCCTTGCGCAGCACTTCTAGAGAACGCTCGTAGCGGAAGGCTGGGCGAATCTTCTTGAAGATTCGCGGCACTGTTTCGAGGTTGTGCCCGAATACCTCGGGTTTGGAGGAAAAGACTTCGTCTAAGGCCTCGTCCTTGCCACGGAAATCGTCAACTAGCAGTTCAACGCCCGTGCCGGGAGACTGGGCGTGAATCTGCCGGCAGGTTTCGGCGTATAGCCAGGAGGCTCCGTCCTCTAAATCGTCGCGAGACACCCCCGTAACGGTGGCGTAGTTGAGTTTTAATGCCGCAATTTCAGAGGCCACTCGACGAGGTTCGTCGGTGTCGTATTCGGTTGGTTTGCCAGTTGCGATATCGCAAAAATCGCAGCGCCTAGTGCAGAAGGCGCCCCCTATTAGGAAGGTAGCCTCGCGGTCTTCCCAGCATTCAAAAATATTTGGGCAGCCCGCCTCGGCACACACTGTGTGCGAGCCGGCGTCACGCACTCGCTGGCGCATTTCCATGTACCGCTTGCCCGTTACTGCCTTTGTCTTGATCCAGGTGGGCTTTTTTTCGATTGGAGTTTTTGAGTTGCGGACCTCGACACGAAGTAGTTTGCGCCCTTCAGGCTCTGGGACTGTAGACATCAGTTTCCTTCCTGGCGGTTTTCCTTTAGTGCTTCTTCGAGGGCAGGCACCAGCGCCTTAGCCACCTCGTCCAGGGGAACTTCGGCTCCCTCGACACTAAGGGACGTTACCCCAGCATCAGCCAGACCGCAGGGCACAATTTTGCCGAAGCCTGATTCGATATTGGGATAAGAATTGAGTGCCAGTCCATGCATGGTGGTGCCTAGGGCAGTTTTGACCCCGATGGCACATATTTTTCGGTCCTGCATATTGGGCCTCAGGATCCACACTCCTGAGCGCCCTTCTACAACATCGGTCTTGATATGCCAGTTATCCTCGATGCAGGCGCGCACGCCCTTTTCGAGGTTGCGTACGAACTTCACTACATCGATGGGCTCGGCAAGCTTGACGATTGGGTAGCACACCAGCTGGCCCGGTCCGTGCCAGGTGACCGAGCCGCCCCGATCCATCTCAATTACCGGAATCGAAGAATCGGGAATGTCTTGTGGCTTTGTTTTCCGCCCCGCTGTCCAGGTGGGTTTAAATTCCTGCAGTATAAGGGTGTCTTCGCTGCGCCCGGCTGCCACTTCCGCGTGGATCTGCCGCTGCACCGAATCGCCCTCCATGTAGTCTATTGGGCCTCGGTCAAGAAGATTTACGATTCGCACACTGCTAATGTTACCGGCTGGATAGATTCGAGGCATGCGCGAAAAGGTGGGTCATCTCATGGAGTGCAATGTGAGAGAAATAGTTTCAAATTGTGGCCGGTGAGGCTATATTGAGCCGGTAACTCTACAGTGTAGGATGGCCCCTATAGATTACGGAGAACAGAAATACTATGGCTTCCCTCAGGCTGCCTAAGCTCTTTAGGACATTGTTGTTCTGGGTTGTGCTCGCTATCGCAGGCGGTATAGCACTGGGACTGTTTGTGCCAAACTGGTTTGTGGTTCCCTTTGCCACATTCAATGCTCTTTTTGGCCAATATCTGGGGTTTGTGGTGCCCCTAATAATTGTAGGCCTAGTGGCTCCCGCGCTGGCCGACCTCGGCTCCTCGGCTGGCAAGTGGCTGCTCATAACCACGCTAATTGCCTACGGCTCTACCCTGTTTGCCGGTTTTTCTACCTACTTCGTAACGAAAGCGCTCTACCCAACCTTGTTGGCCGGGCAAAAAATGGTGAAGCTAGGTGCTCCCGGAGGGGCCGTGTCCTCCCTCCTTGGTGACAACTTTACGATTCCGCCGGTGTTTAACGTGTTCACCGCCCTCGTGCTTGCTTTCCTGCTGGGGATTGGGGTGGCGTCGGTAGATTCTCGGGTGATGCGCGAAGGCATGCGCGAATTCCGCAACATCATGCTCGCCACCATCAAGAAAACGATCGTGCCGCTACTGCCGTTGCACATCTTCGGGATCTTCATGAACCTAACTAAATCCGGGGAAATAGCCTCGGTCATAGTGGCGATGATAAAAATCGTCGCGGTTTCGATTCTGCTTACGTTCGTCATGCTCATTTTGCAATACCTGCTTGCGGGGATTATTGCCCGAGCTAATCCTTTCCTTGCGTTAGGTCGCATGATGCCCGCATACTTGACGGCCTTGGGCACGGCCTCGTCAGCGGCTACCATTCCGGTAACTTTGCGGTGCTCCGAGAAGAATGGGGTATCCACCGAGGTTGCTTCGTTCACAGTGCCGCTGTGCGCTACCATCCACCTGGCGGGTTCCACCGTGAAGATAGTGGCATTTTCTATGGCAGTCCTGTACATGTCGGGCATTAGCGTTTCCTTTGGAACTTATGCGGGGTTCATCTGCATGTTGGCAATCACTATGATTGCTGCCCCAGGGGTTCCTGGTGGGGCCATTACGGCTGCTCAAGGTGTGCTCCAGGGGATGCTTGCCTTCACAGATCCAATGTACGGGCTGATGGTTGCCCTATACGTGGCGATCGATTCGTTTGGTACTGCGTGTAACGTTACCGGAGACGGGGCTATCGCTATGGTTGTCAACAAGTTGGCTGCAGGTTCGCTGGGGGCGGAGAGAGCCCGCTCCAGGGCGGTGGCTCAGGAATTGGCCTCTGCAAATGACTAGGCTAGTGGCTAAGAACTAACTAGGGGGCTTTGTGAGCGACGAATGGGATGAGGCACTTCGCGAACTAACTGAACAGATGGACGATATTGAGCCCGCGTTCGAGGCGCGCTCTGTGGCCCTGATACTTACTCCCTTGGCGTCCCAGGAGGCTGTGGCTGGGGTGCTAGCCATGTCTTCCTTGCCAGGGCAAGTGGTAATGACCAACACGGGGGCGGCAGTATGGCTCGAGGTGCCTGCTGATCCCGAGGACGATCTAAACGCCTTGCTCGGGTCTGACCGCCCGATGCCGGAAAAAGTAGATGAGTTGGCAGCGGTGCTCTCGCGTACTTCCCCGCTCGGAGTAGTTGCGCTAGTTTCTTGGTTGGGCTCGCAAGACCAAGGCGAACCGGGAGTGTCAGGTCAGGTAGTGGCCAGGCGCTACCTGGGAGGCAAAGAAGAACGCGACCTGCCAGCGGGGCTGGTTATTTCAACCTCTGATGCTAGCGTGGAAGATCTTCTGCTGGGGAAGACCACTCCCGAAGACTACCGGAATATAGATGCCTCTTCGATGGGGCGTATGGCGGGGCTGCGAGCCTTGCGCAAGGCCATGAAAAGGAAGAAAAAGGGCGAATGAACATTGCGTTTTTTGCTCTTGACGAGTCTGCCCTGCAGGCGGCGCCATTGTTCGAGACGGAGGGGGTAAAAGTCCTCCTGTCCCCATCGCGCGAGGAGGCTCTTGCCGCCGAGGCAATGGTAGTAACCGCGCACGCTGGCCTCGGCAACCTACTTAAAGGGTTTGCCGCTACAGGCATAGATGCGCTCGTGGATAGGCGCCTTGCTGGGGGTCGCCCGGTTCTAGTTATGGGTTCTGCAATGGCAGCGCTGTTTCAAAATATAGAAGGTGTGGGCGAAAACGGGCTTGGGCAGTGGCCGGGAAGCGTAAACCGGCGTGTGGGGCGGCAACAATACCTGAAAATTGCCCCGCCCACGGGCTCGCTCCTAAGCGGTATTGAAGATCCGCTTTATTTCCCGTTTGCTCACGCGGCAACCGTAGATCCAGCAACACTTCTCGGGTCGGGACCAATGAAACCTCCGCTGTCTACCATGGTGGTAGGGCAGGAACGATTCCTTGCAGCTGTGGAAAATGGGGCTTTGACTGCTTTCCAGTTCCTTCCGGAAAAGTCGGGGCGAGCTGGCCGGCAGATTGTTGCCAAATGGATTGCGCAAGTGAGGGGAAGCTGATGTTCGAATTACTCCCAGCGGTAGACGTCGAGGCCGGCAAGGCAGTCCGCCTTTCTCAGGGAAAAGTTGATGAAGAGGACGACTACGGATCGCCGCTTGAAGTTGTGCGCCAGTTCATTGCCTCCGGCAGCGAATGGATCCATCTGGTCGATTTGGATGCGGCTTACGGGCGCGGAACTAATGCAGATTTGCTGAGGCAAATCGTCAAATCCGTGAATGTCAAGGTACAGATCTCGGGTGGCGTAACTGACGAGAAAGCTATCAGGAGCGCGCTGAATGCAGGGGCAAGCCGCGTGAACTTATCTACTGCAGCGCTAGCTGATCTGGAGTGGACTGAGCAGATAATACATTCCTATGGCGACTTTGTTGCGGTAGGGCTCGACGTATTGGGGCATACGCTGGCAGCTCGTGGCACTAGCTACAAAGGTCCCGATGTGCTCGAGGTTGTAGAGCGGCTCAATAAGGCCGGCTGTGCCCGATACATAGTTACCGATGTTTCCCGCGACGGCATGATGAGTGGGGCGAATCTGCAGCTGCTGCGCGAAGTAGCTGACCACACAGATGCTGCTATTGTTTCCTCCGGAGGTGTGTCGTCCCTAGCTGATTTGAAGGATTTGGCCGCCCTCGGAGTGGTAGAGGGAGCCATAGTCGGCAAAGCACTCTACCGGGGAGCCTTCAGTCTTGAACAGGCTCTGGCAGCGGTGCGAAACTAGCACAATGGAACCGAGCCAACGGGAAAAACTCTCGCGGCGCCTAGCCTGGCGCCCCGATCGAAGTGACGACGGTAGCGCATCGACTAAGTTAGCTGCAGCTGTAGAAGAGGGCCCTAGTCAATTAGTTTGTGCCCTCGTCGAGGGCGAACGCCTGCTGATACCAATTGTTCCTAGGAATGGTAAAGAGTGCGAAACCCCACTGTTTCCCACTTTCCCGCTCGCGGATGGGGGAGCTGGATTGGCTGCGTTCACTAGGTTGAGCGCTCTGCAGACGGTATTCCCATCTCACAGGCCGATTCCTTTCACTGGCAGGCGGGTGGCACTTCTGGCGATTAGTCAGGATGCGCGTCTAGTTGTCGATCCACCCGGAGGGGTTGTGCTTCCTCCCTCAGCTTTGCTGGCGCTGGCAGCTGGGTCCAGGTGGCTTCCACCTGCTATCGACGAATCGCTGCGAGTCCGGGTAAGCGAATTGTGTAAGCAGCAAGAGTGCGAGCTTATCTCGATTGCCACGAATACAGTTGGCGCCACCGAGATTCGCTTTAGGGCTCCGAATCAGCCGAGGGCGGTGGCCGCGTGCCAGGTTCTTGGCAAGGATGAGACTACGGTGGCTAGGTGTGCTCCCTTGCGACTCATTCCTACCAACGCGTGAGCAGTACCACCTAAATGTGTCTTCTGCTCAAGAGTCATATTTGCTAGGGTTAAGCCAACAGCCGGTTGAAGCCGGCGCGTAAGTGGAGCAATCCCACCTTGGAACCGATCCGGGTCCGGGTAGCCTAGTAGGCTTTATGGGTAACCTCCGCATGCGTATGGTGCGGAGGTTTTTTCGTACCACCACTTTGATAGTCAGGAGTAATCATCAGCGAGCTACGAATTAATGATCGCATTCGCGTTCCCGAGGTCCGCCTAGTTGGCCCTTCGGGCGAACAGGTAGGCGTCGTGCGCGTCGATCAGGCGTTGCATCTAGCGCAGGAAGCAGGTCTAGACCTAGTTGAAGTCGCTCCTAATGCAAAGCCGCCAGTTGCCAAGCTCATGGATTACGGCAAGTACAAGTACGAGGCCGCTCAGAAGGCCCGGGAGGCTCGCCGCAATCAGGCGAACACGCAGCTGAAAGAGATTCGTTTCCGCTTGAAGATTGACGAACACGACTACGAAACCAAGAAGGGGCACGTAGAGCGCTTCCTGAATGGTGGCGACAAAGTTAAGGTCATGATCATGTTCCGTGGGCGTGAACAATCGCGTCCGGAACTCGGCGTGAAGCTGCTTGAACGTTTGGCTGACGACGTTGCTGAGCTCGGCACGGTTGAATCCATGCCGCGCCAGGATGGTCGTAACATGACCATGGTGCTCGGTCCGGTCAAGCGCAAGAAAATGGCCAAGTCGCAACAGCGCAGGTCCCATCAGGATGGTAGGCCTGTAAAGCGCAACCGGCAGGCTGAAAAGGACGCCCGCAAGGCGGCGCGTGCAGCGGCCGCCAAGGCTGAGCAAAAATAGCCTCCTAAGCAAGATTTTCCTAATACACTGCGGCCTTTGCCGCCTAAGACAAGGACACGAAATGCCGAAAATGAAGACGCACTCCGGTGCTAAGAAGCGGTTCCGCGTTACCGGATCCGGCAAGATCATGCACGAACACCCAAACAAGCGTCACCTGCTCGAGGTTAAGTCCTCCAAACGCAAGCGTCGCCTTTCTAAGGACACCGTCATGAACCCGGCTATGACTCGTCACGCAAGGCGCCAGCTGGGCATCTAAAGCTTTTTTGTAAAAATAAGGAGAAAATTAGAATGGCACGTGTCAAGAGGTCTGTAAACGCCCGCAAGAAGCGTCGCACCACCCTGGATCGCGCATCCGGATACAGGGGGCAGCGTTCCCGCCTTTACCGTAAGGCCAAGGAACAAGTCACCCACTCAATGGTCTACAACTACAAGGACCGCAAGAAGCGCAAGGGGAACTTCCGCAGGCTGTGGATCCAGCGCATCAATGCTGCTTGCCGCGGCGAAGGAATGACTTACAACCGCTTCATGCAGGGGCTGCGTCTGGCCGAGGTCGAGGTTGATCGTCGTATGCTGGCTGAGCTAGCTGTCAACGAACCTACTGCCTTCGCAAGCCTGGTGGATATCGCCAAGAAGGCTCTGCCTGAAGACGTAAATGCTCCGGCAGCTAAGTAAATGAGCGAAGGAGTTGCGCGTCCCGAACGTCTTACCGATCCGGACACTCACCGGGTTCGCACGGTAAAGCGCCTTTCGGGGCGCGCTTTCCGCGTTAAGTCGGGACTGATTCGCGTAGAGGGCCCTCAGGCGGTTGCAGAGCTTTGTGCGTATTCCCCTTCGCACGTGCAAGATGTCTACATTGGTGAGTTAGCTACGGGGCGGCGTCCTGACGTAGTTCAGCTAGCTTTAGAGACAACCCAGTGGCTGCACGATTGTACTGACGCTGTGGTGGACCACATGTCTGCTGATGGGCAGGGGTTCGTGGCAGTTGCCTCACGGCGGGCGATCGACGGGGATCTGGACAGGATTGCTGAACAAGTTCTAGCTTCCTCTTGCCCGGTGGTTATTTGCCCACAGACTCAAGATCCGGGTAACGCGGGTACGTTGATTAGGTTGGCTGACGCTTTTGGGGCAGCTGGGGTGGTTATGTGTAAGGGGAGCGCCGATCCTGCTGGCCCCAAGGTGATTCGTGCTTCTGCCGGCTCAGTGTTCCACCTGCCGATTGTCTCAGGGGTAACCTTTGACGAAGCTTGCGAAGCTTTTGCACGGAGGGGCATTGCGTTCCTCGGGGCGGACGGCAAAGGCCAGGTCGGATTACCCAGGTTGAGTGCGGATAGGGGGCCGGTTGGGCTTTCTTCCCCCCACGCTTGGGTGCTGGGAAACGAAGCCCATGGTTTAACTGAAGACCAGCTTGAGGCTTGTACCGCCACGGTGTCTATTCCTATGACCGGAAAGGCCGAATCGCTCAACATCGCCGCGGCTGCAGCCCTTTGTCTTTACGCCTCCCAGCAGGCGCGGCAATGAGGATTTCCGAAGTAGACGAGGCCGCCCTCTTAGGTGCCTTCGTCCCCCATTTGCCTAAGGGGCGGCAAACGCTGCTGGGGCCCGGAGACGATTGTGCGGTCTTAAGGGCTCCGGATTCGCGCTACGTAGTTACCACCGACATGCTAGTCGAGGGCAGCCATTTCAAATGCGAGTGGTCAACTCCGCGCCAAATTGGTGCGCGCGCTGCTGCTCAGAATCTTGCTGACGTTGCCGCGATGGGGGCTTTCCCTACGGGTATCGTCTGTTCTCTTTGCCTTAGGGAAGATCTGCAAGTGGATTGGCTAGTTGAGTTTGCAAAGGGCCTAGCTGACCGCTGTGGTCCGGCTGGGTGCGGAGTAGTTGGCGGGGATTTAACGCGGGGTCCGGCCATAGCTATCTCAATTACCGCTTTTGGCGACTTGCGGGGGCAGACTGCCGTAGTGCGTTCGGGGGCAAAAGTCGGTGATCAGATTGTCGTTGCTGGAACGTTGGGGATGTCTAGCTGTGGGCTTGAGATAGTTTCTCAGGGGGCCTCGCCTGCGGACCCTGCTGAAGCAGAATCGGTCAGCATCTTCCTGGCGCCCAAACCGCCCCTGCATATGGGTCCAGAACTCGCAAAATTGGGCGCTCACGCGATGATGGACGTTTCCGACGGTCTAGTTAAAGATGCCCGTCGCATGGGGAAGGCCTCGGGAGTAGCAATGGCCTTAGAATCGGCCGAACTTGAATATTTTTCTTCTCTCTTGCCGTCGAACTGCACCCGTCCGCTCGACAAGATCCTGACGGGCGGCGAGGATCATGCCCTCCTTGCGACTTTGCCAAAAGAGCTGCAGCTGCCAGAAGGGCTCCGGGCGGTTGGTACCGTGAAAGTTGGCGAGGGCGTGTATTTAGACGGCGAACTTATTTCGGCCTCTGGAGGTTGGGAGAGCTACCGGTAGTGGCTTAGGCGGTGGAAAGTAGGATTTGGTGGTGCTCGTTTTAGTTGCGCATTTTGGACTCTGAGTGCGAAGGCTTCCCAGTCTTTTAGCTATGATGTCCCTATGAGTGAAAAGGGACTTCGGGCAGCGCAGCAAAAGATGGTCGCCAGGGGCGTCGACCAGAATGCTATTAACGTTTTTAGCCACTATTACAGGGAACTGGAGGCCGGGGCAACGGGGCTTATTCCCGAGGAATCTATTGTGCCGCTGACGCAAGTTGAAAGCTTAGAATCAGCCCAAGTCTCGCCCCAGCAGGCTCGCGAAGCGATACAGAAGACCGTCTACATAAAGCTAAATGGGGGACTCGGGACCTCCATGGGGTTAGACGATGCCAAGTCTCTGATTCCGGTGCGCGATGGTAAGACCTTCCTAGATATAATCTGTGAGCAGGTGCGCTCGGTGCGGCAAGAATGGGATGCAAAGTTGCCTATCTTGTTTATGAATTCGTTCCGCACTCGGGAGTCCACGCTCAAGGCATTACAGTCCCATCCCGATATGAAGGTAGATGGGTTGGCTGTTGATTTTTTGCAGAACCAGGAGCCGAAGCTCACGGTGGGTGCTCTCGAGCCCGTCGAATGGCCTGCTGATCCCACGTTGGAGTGGTGTCCTCCGGGCCACGGCGATATATATACAGCCCTTCTGGGATCAGGACTACTACAGAAGCTTTTAAATGCCGGATACCGCTATGCTTGCACTTCGAACTCAGACAACCTGGGAGGTTATCCAAATCCGCACATAGCGGGTTGGTTTGCTGCTTCCGGGGCGCCGTATGCCGCCGAAGTGTGTGCAAGGACCCCTGCTGATCGCAAAGGTGGGCACCTGGCCAGGCGCAAGGAAGACGGTCAGCTGATTTTGCGTGATACTGCCCAAACTCCTAAAGACCAGATGCATTTCTTCACAGATGAACATCGTCATCCCTATTTCCATACAAATAACCTGTGGTTCGATTTGCAGGTGCTCGCCGACACCTTAAAAGAGCGGAAGGCAGTATTAGGGTTGCCGCTGATTCGCAACAAGAAAAATGTGGATCCAACCGATCCCGCTAGCCCAGAGGTTTACCAAATCGAAACTGCCATGGGGGCAGCCATACAGTCCTTTGCGGGCGCCACAGCGATTTTGGTGGGGCGCGAGCGCTTTCTGCCGGTAAAGACTACTGCGGACCTGGCGCTCGTACGCTCTGACGTATACGAGTTGACCGGTGACGGGCGCCTTGTAAAGAATGTCCAGAGGCTTCCGCTGGTGGAGCTAGATCCGCGCTATTACAAGACTATTCGGGCCTTCGAACAACGGTTTCCGCACGGAATTCCTTCTTTGAAACATGCGGAGCTCTTTAGCGTTGAGGGAGACTGGACCTTCGGTCCTGAGGTAGTAATAAGTGGTGAACGCCGCTTTGGCAAGGAAGGCTCCCCCGGGAAAGTGCGTAGGTGAAAGGGCAGCTGCAGGTCAGATCTGCCTGCGTAGGGGACCTGCCGGAAATCACTAAGATATATAACTACGCGGTGCTGCACACGAATGCGGTCTGGACTGAAGCGCCGGTAACCGTTGCACAGCGCAAAGTATGGCTCGAGGACCATCAGCGCCAAGATCTGCCCGTAATAGTTGCTGTCGAGGGCGGTAGCGTTGTGGGCTTTGCCTGCCTGTCACCGTTTCGGGATTGGCCTGGTTACAGGAATACTGTCGAGAACTCGATCTACGTCAGTCCGGATTCATCCAGGCAGGGGATAGGTAAACAGCTGCTTGCAACACTAATTGAGAAGGCAGCGCCCTACCACGTAGTGGTTGCTGGTATAGAGGCCTCTAACGAGGCCTCTATAAGATTGCATCTTAACGCTGGGTTCGTCCAAGTAGGTCTGCTCAGGGAAATAGGGGTCAAGTTCGGCAGACGCTTGGACCTGGTTTTTATGCAGCTGGTTCTTCCACAACAGGAAAAACGGGGTCGTGACATCTAGCATTTAGCTATGTCTGAAATTGCGCTATTCGAAGATTTTGTTGAGGCAGTTCCCGCTGGCGAGCCTCGCGATAAGTATCGGTCGCTGCTCGAGTGGGTGGCTACCGAATTTCCCGAGTTAGAACCGGTAGTTAAGTGGAACAAACCCATGTTCACGTTCGAGGGAACCTTTATCTTTGGGCTTTATTCGGCCACTAAACATATGTCTGTAGCTGTCGAGGGCAACATTTTCAAGGAGTTTTTGCCGGCTATTGACGCATCTGGTTACACCCATGGCAAGAAACTATTCCGGATCCGTTACGACCAACCGGTCGACTATGCTTTGCTCAAGCGGATACTGTCTAGGCAGATCGAGGACAAGCGCGGCTGGGACAAGTTCTGGAAGTAGCGCCCCGTCTTTAGCTGGTGACCAGTGTAGTTTACCTTTCAGTAAACTTTGCTTTCTTTTTTCTTAGCTTCTTCCTGCTTCGATACTGCAGAGGGGAGTTATCCCCATGTGTCTTCGCATTGCTAGACAGGAAAAGGATATGTTGAAAAAGAAAACGAAGCTGATCGGAGGTATTGGCACACTTGCGCTCCTGGCAGCGCCGGTTGCGAGCGCCGCTACTTTCGCAGCTGATTCTCCAACGATTCGAGGCTATGATGGCCCCGATTCATGTGTCGCTATCGACGGCAATGGCAATGTTGTTGCTCCTGGCCCGGGCGATTGCGCCCAATTTGGGGCACAGGGCCAGCAGCGGAGTAACGCCAACGCTCGAAACGTCATTTTGCTCATTGGCGATGGCATGGGGCAACAAGAAATCACGGCCGCGCGCAACTATTTGAAGGGTGCTGGTGGACGTTTTGAGGGCCTTGACGGGCTCACGTCCTCGGGCCTTTACACTCACCATTCCATAAATAAAGATGGCACTTTTAACTATGTAACCGATTCGGCTGCCTCCGGCACCGCTTGGTCAACTGGCACTAAGAGCTACAACGGGGCGATCGGAGTCGATGTCAAGGGTAACCCTCAGCAGAACATGCTTGAGATCGCCAAAAACGCCGGGATGCGAACTGGTAACGTGTCCACCGCCGAAATCCAAGATGCTACTCCTGCGGTGATGGGCGCCCACGCCACCGATCGGTCTTACTATGCACCTTCTGGCGTAAAGGCTGCCAAGGGTGGTGACTTGCGCGAGAACGGTGGTCTTGGTTCCATTTCCGAGCAGTTGGTAGACACCCGAGCCGACGTTACTTTGGGCGGTGGACGGATGTTCTTCAAAGCTCTGGTTGGAAAGGACTCCGGAAACACCAACCCCTTCTTGAAGGGGAAGGCAAAATTCGATACCAAATGGAAGGCCGGCAAGTCCGTCCTTGACAATGCGAAAGATAACGGCTTCCAAATCGCTGAGACCGCCTCCGACTTAGAGAAGATTACCTCAGCAGATCAGTCTAAGCCGGTTCTAGGCCTGTTCTCCCCGGGCAATATGGAGACCACTTTTGCGCCCTCACTTGCGGTAAAGGGAGGAGCCACGCTCGAACCGCAGACCTGCAAGAAGCACGACATCGGCACCGAGCCGGAGCTCAAGGACATGACGAAGAAGGCTATCGAGCTGCTAGATAAGCCCGAGGCCGAAAAGGGCTTTTTCCTGCAGGTAGAGTCCGCTTCGATAGACAAGCAGGATCATGCCTCCGATGCCTGCGGGCAAATCGGCGAGACCGGCAGGCTTGACGAAGCCACTAAGGTAGCGTTGGATTTTGCTAAGGCAGACGGCAACACGCTGGTAATTGTGACTGCTGACCACTCCCACACTAGCCAGGTAGTAGCAGACGGCAAGGATACGGTTTCTTACGCTACTAGGCTGCGCACGGTAGAGGGCTCCAATATGGCGATATCTTACGGTACTAAGCCCACTACTGCTTCCTCCATGCAGCATACTGGGGCACAATTGCGCATTGCTGCCTACGGACCTTCTGAAGAAAATGTCATTGGGCAAACCGACCAAACTGACACATTCTTCACCATGAAGAATGCGCTTGGCCTCGGAGACGGCGAGGGTGCTGCGAACGATGTGGTAAAGCATCCTACTTCTGCTCAGGATGTATCTAGCACCTGTTACAAGGTTGACTCGGACGGCAAGGTAGTTGCTCCCGGTCCAGGCGAATGCTCCCAGTACGGAGCTAAAGGCCCGGGTCGTTCAAACCAGAAAGCTAAGAACGTCATTGTCTTCATTGGCGATGGTATGGGCGACAGCGAGATTACCTCGGCCCGCGATTATTTGTACGGTGCAAATGGGCGGCTTCCGGGGCTAGATAATCTGCAGTACACCGGTTCCTACACCCACTTCTCTCTCAATCCAGAAACGGGTAAACCCAACTACGTGACCGACTCGGCTGCCTCCTCTACCGGTTGGAACACCGGTACCAAAACGTATAACGGAGCTATTGGCGTGAATCTGTTTGGCAAGCCAGTTCCTAATATCATGGAACATGCTAAGGCCCGCGGGATGAAGACCGGTAACGTAACCACCTCCGAGATTGAAGATGCTACTCCGGCGGGGGCAGCTACACACTCGTTGAACCGCAAATGCTACGGTCCGGAAATGGCCAAGAACAAGAAGGCTTGCCAGGGCGAAGAGTTTAAGAAACAGTTCCGCGAGAATGGCGGTCTGGGTTCCATTGCAGAACAGCTAGTAGATGTACGAGCTGACGTCACCCTCGGTGGCGGCGCTAAGGCATTCGAGCAGAACGTGCAAGTGTCCGGAAAATTTGGTGGAGACACCAGCTGGGTCAAGGGCCGAACTGTTCTAGAAAATGCCAAGGCCAATGGGTTTAACGTCGTAACTGACGCGGCTGGTCTAGATTCGGTGAAAAAGGCTGATCAAGATACCCCTGTTCTGGGACTCTTTGCCGAGGGCAACATGCCTAGGCATTTTGAGCGTTCGACTCCTACCCGCGACGGTGCCGAGCGGGAAGCTGCCTATTGCAAGGTTAATCCTGAGCGTACTGACAAGGTGCCCTCACTGGCAGCTATGACAACCAAGGCAATGGATCTGCTGCGCAACGACAAGGGCTTCTTCCTCCAGGTAGAGGGTGCTTCTATCGACAAGGCCGATCACGACGCTGATGCTTGTGGTCAGATTGGCGAGCTAGATGATTTGGATCAGGCGATTTCTGCCGCCCAAAAGTGGGTGGCAGATTCTGGGGAACCCACTTTGATTGTAGCCACTGCCGATCATGCTCACACCAGCCAGATTACGGGTGATGGAACCCGCACTGCTGGTCTCACTACCAAGCTACTGACGGCTGACGGGGCACCGTTGGTTATCAACTATGCCAATGCTGCCAACAATGGCGAGGATGCGCTTGGCGGGCAAGGCCATACTGGGGCTCAGCTGCGTATTGCTGCTTCTGGTCCTGGCGCTCAGAACGTAGTTGGTCGTACCGACCAGACCGACTTGTTCTACACGGTAATGAATGCGCTGCCAGAAATTAAGGATGCAAATCCGTCTGAGCCGTCTGATGAGCCTTCCGATCCGGGAACCAAGCCTTCCGATCCGGATACTCCCTCTACTGGAAAAACCACCCAGCCAGCTGATCCGTCAAAGGGCAGTGGGAATAAATCAACTAAGCCTTCTGCTTCCGGCGTGAAAAAGAAGTCCACATCGACTTCTTCCTCCTTGGCTAGGACAGGTGTTCCGGCTTTGGCTATTGTGCTGATTGCAGGTTCAGCTGTTGGAGCGGGAGCTGGTGTTATTCGCTACCGGCGCACGCGTTAGTAAGTGAAAGAGTAAGAGCGGTGGGGTCTCCCCACCGCTCTTATTCATATGGGTATAAACTTATCTACATGAAATCATCACATCTGCCCCTGGTATTTATTCCCGTGGGGATAATGCACTTCGTGAAGCCTGAAGAATTCGACAAAATTATTCCCAATTTCATTCCTGGAAGTAAACGGTTTTGGACCTATGCCTCCGGAGTTGCCGAGCTGGTTTGTGCGGCAGGTTTGCTGAATGCTAAGACTTCCAAGGCCGCTGGTCTTGCCTCTGCGGGGCTCCTTGCCGGGGTGTGGCCCGCCAATTTCCAAATGGCCTGGGATTGGCGACACGAGCCGTGGCAAAAACAACTAATAACCATAGGTCGTCTGCCACTGCAGATTCCAATGATAAAGGCTGCATTGGAAGCCTACCGGGGCGATTAGGCGCAGTATTCGTCTATTTCATCTAGGATTTGCCGCTTTAGGGTGGGGCTTGCCCACGACATCGCCACCGCGTCGCGGGACCTGTCAGCTAAAAAGGAATGGTCGAGTCCGCTGTCTTCTAGCAGTTGGTAGTTTTCTGCAATGTAGCCGCCGAAGTAGGCTGGGTCGTCGGAATTGATCGAGACTTTGACCCCGCTGCTTGTCAGTTGGATTATTTCCTCAACTTTTGCGGTTTGCGAAATCCAAGAGTTCGAGATCGGGCACGAAGTGAGCCCTATGTTGGAATCTGCCAATTGCCGCACCAGGGCGGGATCTTCTACAACGTTGGTGCCGTGGTCGATCCTGTACGCGCCTATCTGATTTACTACCTGGTTTATGTGTTCGATGGAATTGGGCATGTCCACGTCGCAGTGCGCAGTAAGTAAGTATCCCTCCTGCCTCGCCCGGGCAAAGACTGTAGAGAAGTCGGCTGGGGGATGGTTGTTTTCGTCTGAATCTAGACCAACTCCCAAGATCCACTGAGCGTAGGGGAGGGACTCTAGCAGGGTAGCCATGGCGTATTCGACTTGGAAGTCCCGCAAGAAACACATAATCAGTGTCGAGACAATTCCCCATTTAGCTTCGGCATCCACCTGGGCCCGATGTATACCCCTGATTACAGTGTGAAAGCTAACCCCGCGGGAGGTGTGGGCCTGCGGGTCGAAAAACATTTCGACGTAGCGCACGTTCTGACCCGCTGCTTTTTGTAGATAGCTGAGTGCTAGATCGTAAAAATCAGCTTCGGTCAACAGCACGTTCATACCGTCGTAGTAAGCCTGTAAGAACGAGGTCAGATCGGTGAAGTTGTAGGATTGGCGCACCTGGGCGGGGGTGGGCTCTGCAAGTGTTATGCCGTTTCTTTTAGCGAGAGCAAATTTTAGCTCGGGCTCTAGGGTTCCCTCGACGTGCACATGTAATTCGACTTTGGGAAGGCCGGAAACAAAATTGGAAAGTTTCATTGCTGTCCTTTGGTAGGCGGTAATGAAACTAGGTTAAAACACTTTTGGGCCGCGCACAGACGCGGCCCAAAAATAATCGTTAAAGTGTCTTAGCGCGGAACGCGATCAGACTTGATGCACTTAGTGCAAACGTTGATGCGTTTCGGGGTGCCGTTCACAACGGCGCGCACGCGCTGAATGTTAGGGTTCCAACGGCGGTTGGTGCGCACGTGAGAGTGCGAGACGGACTTCCCGAAGCCGGGTCCCTTGCCGCAGATTTCGCAGGTAGCAGCCACGGTTTCTCCTTACAAAATTATGGCCGACAGTGGAAAATGTTTCGCTAAAGGCCTTAGCAACTTGTCTAGAGTAACTGATTTTAGATCTCTAGCCAAACCTCTTGTGCTTTTTGTCGTCTGTTTCACGTCGGTTGTGCTACTTCGATCTGTGTGCCTGCCTGGGCGAGAAAGCTTTGCCATACTTAAAGGGTGTTGGAGATAAGTGGGCAAACTCGCGTGGATGGACCTGCATTGCGCCGGCTGTGGAGCAGTGGGGTGGATTGTCTTTCTAAACAGGGGCAAAGAGAACCAGTTCGTAGTGTTGTCGGGTTCGCGCAGGCGCTGGCAACACTGCAGGCTGGTTTTGAGGCGGTTGCGGAGCTGCCCCAGGAAGCAGATGTTTCATGGTGGGGGGCAGAATTCGCTGATGCCTGCGCGAGCCTAGCAGAGGGGCGTTTAGGAGTGGCTATTGCGTCTGGGCTGCAAAACGCTTCTGTCAATTTACCCCGCGAGCTGCGACCTGTGGATTTTGCTGATTTTCTGCTGCGGTTCTTTGAGGGGATTAACCAATCCCTTGCAAATACGGATTCGCCCGCCTGGGTCGGCCAGATTGTTGAAGCTTTAGAAGGGCGCGACGATTACTTGAGTATAGATCAGGTAGTTTTTATCCTGGCGCTGACCTTGCTCTATCCAGGCGAGGGATTCTCCGGTGCGGGGGAACTGGTGGCTGCCTGTCTTACTCAGGGGCTAGCGCAAATATATAGCGATGACATTCGTGCAGATACGCTTCCGGCAGACCCGGTGGCGCATCGTTTTGCTAAGTCGTCGCTTTCTGATTCGGTAGATTTGTTTGAAATCAGTGTCAGCTGGTCGGATGTCAGCCCCGCAGCTTTGTACAAAACCAGACAAAGAATAGATGGGTTTGGTGGTCAGGCGGCCTGGAGTAGCCCCCAGGTGCGTCTCGGTGAGTCTGTGATGCGTTCGGCAGTCTGGCATTCCTCTGCTCTGGTACCTTTCGACGTGCAGAGCCTGGACGTAACTATTAGGCATTTGCAAAAGCCTCACTCTGATCAGCCTGGTTCTAATGTCATTGCTCTGCGCCCCGGGTGCGACAAACAGTTACGCATGGCTTTTGTGGCCTGCCTTGAAGCTCCTGGGATCGCTCAACAGATCGCTAGTGCTGGGGCCACTGTAGTACTAAACGTCGCCTCTTCCCATGCTCTGATCAGAGCAGAAAAGAGTGCGTTCGCACGTGGAGCGGACGCGCTTACCTATCTATGTGGATCGGCTAGGGCGCGCGAGTTTGCCGCTCAGAGGGCGAAACTAGATGAGCGCGTACAGGTGGCACCTCTAAGGAACGATCTGGATGTGCTCTCTTTTATGGAATTAGGGGGACCTTGGCGGGCGCGTTCTATGAGCGATTTGGTTGCGGTGATTCGTGATGCGGTGCGCGCTTTGCCGCCCTCGTATTCCACAGACGAGCTTGGCGAGGTAGAAATAGATAGCTCACGGCCGCTGCGCCTTTTGGCTGCCAGTAAGGATGGTCCTATTGAGATCGCGAATTACGAGGCTTTACTTGGGGCGCCACTGCAGATCATTTACGGGGGGCAGGCAGGTATCTCACTTATAGGGGAAGCCCTATGAGTGTTACAGCTGACACCGCTCTGAATCGCATATTTGCTACGGCGCTGGTAAAGAAGTTTGTGAAGCTAGGCATTACTACAGCGGGTGAACTACTAGAACATTTTCCCTTCCGCTACCAGCATAAGGGCCGCCTGCAACCGATGGCCCGCCTGGAAGAGGGCAGTGAGGTAACTGTCTACGGCAGGGTCACCTCAGCGTTGGCCAGGCAAGCCCGCACTGGCCGGCGCGCGATTTTGAACGTGCAGGTCACAGATGGCACCTCTAGTATCGGTTTGACTTTCTTTGCTCGACATGTGCGCGCCCTTAGCGGCCATCAACGGCGATTGCAGGAGGGCGCGACCGGCTTTTTCTCAGGGAAAGTTACTTCCTACCGGGGCCAATTGCAGCTTACCTACCCAAGTTACATACTTGACGACGACGAACAGCTTGCCGCTTTCGACCAGAACACTCCGATTCCGATCTACCACACTACGGCCAAGCTAAGGAACGAACAGGTCATTGAAGCCGTAAAAATGGTGCTCGGAACTGTAGATCCCGATTCGTTCCCAGATCTTATACCGCCCGAATTAGGCCCTGCATATTCTAGATTTGAGGCTATAAAGAAACTTCACCTTCCCGCTAGTGACGAGGAGGTACGCCGAGCTCGTGAACAGATGCGCTACCAAGAAGCTCTGCTAACTCAAAGCGCCCTGTTGCAGATGCGAGCAAAGTCGCGCCGGGGCAAGGCCCCAGACTGTACTCCCAAGCCTGGTGGGCTTCGCGAAAGACTCGAATCCTCCCTGCCGTTCGTCCTCACCGGCGGCCAGATCTCCGCCCTCGAGCAAATTGATGAGGATATGGGCGCGCCAAGGCCCATGTCTCGTCTGGTGCAAGGCGATGTGGGCTCGGGCAAAACCATAGTGGCGCTTTTAGCTATGGCCAACGCGGTTGAAAATGACTTTCAGGCAGCATTGCTAGCCCCAACCGAGATTCTGGCAGAGCAACACTATGCATCCCTGCGGAAGATACTGGGGGAGCTTGGAGAGGACGAACTGGTAGGCCCCGCGGGGGGAGGGGTACCTATACATCTGCTAACCGGATCCATGAAGACTGCTCGTAAACGCGAGGTGCTAGGGCGGCTCGCTTCCGGGGAGCCAGCAATAGTGGTAGGTACCCATGCCCTCTTGTCCGAGGGCGTGCAGCTTCCCTTCCTTGGCCTGGCAGTAATCGATGAGCAGCACCGCTTCGGGGTGGTCCAACGCGACAACATCCGCGCCAGCGCTCTAACTAGACCCCATATGCTCGTTACTACCGCCACCCCAATACCTCGTACCCTAGCTATGACCGTATTCGGGGACCTGGATGTGACCACTATAAAAGAGCTGCCCAAAGGGCGAAAGCCTGTCTCCACCTACGTGGTTCCCGCCCAAAATTCCGCCTGGATGGAACGGCTCTGGCAGCGCGCAAGCGAAGAGATAGCAAGTGGCGGCAGAGTATTTGTCGTGTGCCCGGCCATCGAAAGTGAGGACCAGCTGGCCTCTGTAACCAGTACGGCGCAAAACCTCCAGGCCAACCCTGCTCTCGCCAACGTAACAATTGCCAGCCTGCACGGAAAAATGCCCTCAGCCGAAAAAGATGCAGTAATGGAAGCATTCGTCAGCGGACAAGCCCCACTGCTGGTCTCCACCACAGTAGTAGAAGTGGGAGTAGACGTGCCCGAAGCAACTATGATGGTGCTCCTGGACGCAGACCGCTTTGGCCTCTCACAATTGCACCAACTGCGCGGACGAGTCGGACGAGGGCGAAAACCAGCACTGTGTATGGCAGTCACCAAGGCCGAACCAAACTCGCTTGCCGGCCAAAGGTTGGCCGCCTTTGCTTCCACAACCGACGGGTTCAAACTTTCAGAACTAGATCTGAATCTGCGTTCGTCGGGAAACGTCTTAGGCGCAGCCCAATCTGGGCGGACGTCCTCGCTGAAGTTTCTCGACGTGCTAAAAGACACCGAGGTCATAACTAAAGCCCGCAAAGATGCCGCAGAGATACTACAATCTGATCCGGAACTCAGACAGCATCCAGCCCTAGCTCAGACCATAAAGGCCCAGCTAGAAGACATGACATTCCTGGAGAAAAACTAATGACCCGCATAATAGCTGGCAGCGCTAAAGGAAGAAAGCTAGCAGTACCCGCCCGCGGCACCCGCCCCACTTCGGAACGGGTACGCGAAGCAATATTTTCTAAGCTGGAACACTACGACGCGCTCGCGGACGCGAATGTGCTTGATTTGTATGCGGGCACGGGGGCACTCGGGTTAGAGGCACTTTCAAGAGGTAGTGCCCGAGCTGTTTTAGTAGACAAATCCCAACGAGCCTGTGACCTGATAAGGCAGAATATTCGGGCTACCGACTTCCGTGCAGTAGCTAAAGCTAGACCTACCTCGGCCTTAAGCTATGTAGAATCCGCTGCAGAAGTCTGGGATCTAGTATTTTTAGATCCTCCCTACGAGGTTTCCAACGAGGAAATTGCTACTTTGCTGAAGACACTTGTTCCCAAGCTATCCGGGGCGGCAGTAGTGGTAATTGAACGAGACAAACGCGATGACGCTCCGCCTTTGCCGTGCGGGCTCGATTTAATTAGTGCAAAAAATTATGGGGATACCACCGTCTACTATGCAGACACCCCTCCGCAGGTCGAAAGCGAGAAGGCGGAGGGCTAAAGTAGTGCCATGACTTGCGCTGTATACCCGGGTTCCTTTGATCCGCCCACGTTAGGGCACATTAACCTGGTAGAACGAGCTGCCCCTCTGTTTTCGCATCTTTACGTAGCTGTTGCGCACAACACTGCAAAGAAGAGCTTATTTACTACCGTCGAGAGGGTGGAGCTGTTTGCCGAGGCCGTTTCCCATGTGCAAAATGTCTCGGTGATCAGCGCCGAGGGGCTTATTGCCGATACGGCTTCCGAGTTGGGGGCGCAGGTGCTGATCAAAGGGGTTCGCGGTATGGTAGACGTCGAAAATGAGGTGACTCAAGCGCGTTTGAATAAACAGATTGGTAAAGTTGAAACTCTGCTGTTGCCGTCTGAGGCGCGCTATACTTGCGTCTCTTCTTCCGCCGTAAAGGAAATTGCGAGTTTCGGTGGCGATTTTTCGTCTTTAGTGCCTGAAAATGTATATAGGAAGATGAAACAGCTGGAGGGCAAATGAGCAACGAGGAAAATGATCCCAAAACGGATCAGGTAGATACTTTGGAAGGGGTCGAAGAACAGTACGCTCCTTCGGACGTGATTGCGGTTTTGGACCGACTCAGCGAATTGATCGCCTCGGGAAGGTCGTTGCCGATGTCGGCGTCGGTATTGGTAAACCAGGCCGAAGCACTCGAGCTTTTACACAACGCGCGCGAAGCTCTGCCCTACGATCTGGTCCAGGCCGACGGCATTGTGCAAGATGCCTCCAAGGTCCTAGACCAGGCAGACGCCGAGGCTGCTGCCACCATAGCCGATGCGAATGCAAAGGCAGAGCAGGCTAGGAGTGAGGCCGACAAATATGCGTCCACCACCCGTGCCAAGGCGGACAAGTCGGCTCAACAAAGCGTTTCCGAGGCTGAATCTCGCTCTCAGCAAATACTGCAGGAGGCGCACGATGAGGCTGAAAAGTTAGCGGCTAACGCTCGTGCTAGGGCCGAGGATTTGATTGCGAGGGCGAGGGCTAAGGCAGACGAACTTGTTTCTCAAGAGGAGGTCGTTGCCAAGGCGCAGCAGAAGGCGCAGAACCTGGTTGCAGAAGCGCAAAGCAAAGCCGGCAAGCTGGCTGGCGATGCAGATCGCTATGTGGATTCTAAGCTTGAAGAGTTTGAAGGATTGCTCCAGCAGATTATGCGGCAAACCCGCGGGGGGCGTCAGTCCCTGTCTCGAAAAGGACGGTAGATGAGCACAGATTTTAACGAGGGGTTGAACGTTTCGCTGCGTGAGCTGCCCGCCCAGGTTGGTTCCACCATAGAACTTGACCTTGAGGTTACGCTTCCTAGGGACCTGGGAACCGAAGTATTAAAAGTAGACTCTACTAAGTTGCCGGTGCATCTGCGGCTTACTTCTTTGGAGGATGGTGTGTTGGCGCATCTCGATGGCCACACGCAGGTGCAGGGGGAGTGCTCCAGGTGTTTGGATCCGCTCACCCTCCAGGTGCCTATTAGCACCGATCAGATGTTCTTTTATGAAGACCACATTGAAAGGATGGTAGCCGAGGGCGATTCTGAGGCATCCTCACTTCCTACAGTAGGATCAGACGAGGTTTCGTTGGCCGACACGCTGCGCGATTCCATCGTGGCCGATTTGCCTTTCGCCCCGCTATGCCGGCCGGACTGTCCGGGTCTGTGCCCGGAGTGTGGCATCCGGCTCGCGGATAACCCAGATCATGAACACGTAATTGTTGACCCCCGGTGGGCCGGCCTAGCCGAATTGAAGGATAAACTAGAAAGTGAATAACGGTACCGCTGACGTTCGCAAATTGCTTGAGGCATGGGGAATTGGCATTGATCCAGATCTTCTGGTCTTGGCGCTGACACACCGTTCTTTCGCAAACGAAGAAGGGGGTCTTCCAACTAATGAGCGCCTAGAATTTCTAGGGGATTCTGTCCTTTCAATTGTGGTAACCGAAAAATTGTACAGGGATTACCCTTCCCATCCTGAGGGGCACCTGGCTAAGATGCGTGCCGCTACGGTTTCGCAGCCAGCGCTTGCAGCCGTGGCCCGCAAAATCGATCTGGGGCCGTACATTTTGCTGGGCAAGGGGGAGTCGGCCTCTGGGGGACGCGACAAAGACTCGATTCTTTCTGATACGGTCGAGGCTTTGATCGGGGCTACCTATCTCACTCATAAGCTCGAAAAGACTCGCAAAGTAGTCGAAAACCTCTTGGCAGATCTACTCGACCAGGTAGTCCAACGTGGCATCGGCATGGATTGGAAAACTACTCTGCAGGAACTAACTGCGGCTCTCAAGCTGGAATCTCCGCAGTATGAGTCTACTTTCACCGGCCCGGATCATGCTCGGGTTTTTACGGCCACGGCCCTTATCGGCGGAAAAGCGGTTGCTGAGGGTACTGCTAGCTCTAAGAAATTGGCGCAGCACGAAGCTGCTCGCGCAGCCGTTCAGGAATTGCAACGTCGTTACCAAATCCAGACTCCATTGGGCTTTGACGTAGATGTGGAAGCGGTGCGGAAGGAAATCAATGCCCGAACTGCCTGAGGTGGAGGTAGTTCGCCGGGGGCTGGCGAAGAATGCTAGTCAGTTTTTGATTGTCGACGCTAAGATCTCCCATCCACGTACTAGCCGGCATATGGTTGGCGGTCCACACGCTCTCGAGCAGGCTTTGCGGGGGCGCACGGTTCTGGGGTGGGCTGTGCGAGGGAAGTATCTTTGGGGCGTTTTAGACAACGATCGGGCACTTGTGGTTCACCTGGGAATGTCTGGGCAGATGCTGGTCCACTTGGGGGGGCGCGTATACAACAAGCACGAGAGGGCCGTTTTAATCGGGCAAAATAAGGTCTTGCAGTTCGTGGATCAGCGTACATTCGGGTATATGCGCGTCGAGGAATTTGCTGCGGGGCTAAAGGGTGTTCCTGCTGGGAGGGGCGATAGTGATGAACGGTTGCCGGTTTCGCTTGCCCACGTGGGGCGGGACGTTTTAGATCCGAATTTGGATTTGGAACGCGTTAGCTGGTTGGCGAAACATTCTAATAGGGCGATAAAGGCCATTTTACTTGATCAAACGGTGGCTTCGGGGGTTGGCAACATTTATGCTGACGAGTCCCTCTGGCTATCTGGGGTGCACCCACTCCGCAGGGGCAGCGAGCTTACTAAGCCGAAGATCAGAGCTGTTTACCAGAGTGCTCGCGAGGTAATGGTGCGTGCTCTTGCCGAGGGCGGAACCTCATTCGATTCTCTATACGTCAATACGAGTGGCGAAGCTGGATATTTCGCTAGGTCTCTGGCAGCTTATGGAAGGGCGGGCCAGCCGTGTTTGCGGTGTGGCCAGGCGTTGAAAAAAATTGTTGTGGCCGGCCGTTCGAGTACAGTTTGCGTAAGATGTCAAAAGGCGCCGCGCGGATCGCTGGCGGCGCACACAGGTTAGGATAGTGGGTATGGAAGAGCACAAGAATATTCGCGTTATGATAGTCGACGACCACGAGATCGTGCGCCGTGGTATTGCTGAAATTGTCGACCGCGCCGATGGTCTTGAGGTAGTTGCTGAAGCTGGATCTGTCGAGGATGCGGTTCGACGTGCTGATTTGGTACGTCCGGATATTATTTTGGTTGATTTGCAGCTGCCTGACGGTACTGGGATCGATGTTATGAACAGGCTGAAGGAACTTTGTCCGGATACGCACCCTATAGTTTTAACTTCTTTTGACGACGATGATGCGCTGGCAGAATCTTTAGAGGCTGGAGCACGGGCCTATATTCTGAAAACTGTCAGGGGGGCCGAGATAACTGATGTGATTAGGGCTGTGGCATCGGGGCGCGTCTTGCTAGATGAGCGCACCGTAACGCGCCGGCGTGCCGATTCCGGGGATCCAACCGCGAACTTGACCCCGTCTGAGCGGAAGGTTTTGGAGCTCATCGGCGATGGTCTGTCTAATCGTGAAATTGGCGAGAAGCTTGGCGTTGCCGAGAAAACGGTGAAGAACCATATTACTTCGCTGTTGGCAAAGATGGGTTTGCAGCGGCGCACGCAAGTTGCCGCCTGGGTTGCCGGCCAACGCGCGCAGGCATGGCGGAATAATTAGTCTCTGAGCATCTAAATGGGTGGGCTATTTGCCCACCCATTTCTATTTGAGTGGCACCTGCCATTCCATTAGCGTTCCCCTGTGGGTGGGGCGCGCTCCAATTGAAAAATTGCCGCCGTGTCGGCGCGCACGGGCCGCTAGGTTATCTAGTCCGGAGCGCCGGGTATTTGACCGGTCCAGCCCGGCTCCGTCGTCGGTTACCTCGATGCGCACGCGCCCTTGTTGGATTCTGCTCGAGACGTCAACGCGAACCATTACCGAGGAGGCGTGGGCGTGGCGGGCGGCATTAGAAAGCCCTTCGCGGACCACAGCTACTACGTCGTCGGCTATGTCGGAGCCGACCTGATCGTCGATCATCTGGATTAGTTCTTCTTCGTCAATGTCGTCGCCGGTTAGTTCAGTATTGTCGGCAACAATTATTAGCGAGGGCGCAAAGCCCAGCAGGGTGCGTGCGAGGGATGCCTCTCGCCGCAGTCGTTCTACGAGTACTACACCGGCATCTGGCTCGCGTAGGTTGTGCACGATGGCCCGAATTTGTTTTACTGAATCGTCTACGGAGGCGAGAGCTTTTTCGAGGATGTCAATTGCCTCTTTGTCGTCACGCTTGCCGGTAGCAATGGCGTGTTTAGCTCCATCTATTTGCATGCCTGTGGCAAATAACTGCTGAATGGCTAGGTCGTGTAGATCGCGGCCTATCCGTGAACGTTCATCGAGCAGTGTGGCTATGTCCTCGCTGTGCCGGGCTGAGGCCAATTCCAAGGCTAGAGCTGCCTGCGCTGAGACGGATTCGGCAAGCTCCAGTTCGCCCTGGGTAAACTCGGGGTGGCCGGGCCTGCGCAAGAGGAGGAGGACCCCGGTTGCAGTTCCGCGAGCTAGCAGTGGGGCGTACAGCGCCGGGCCCCATTTTGACAGTTCGGGTACGCGCATTGTTTGCGCTCTGCGCATTGAATCTACTACTAGGCCGGCGCCTTCGTGCAGTACGGACATGGCCCTGCCATCTTCGGGGAAGCGCAGGCCAATTAGCCCTTGGGCTCCGTCTCCGTCAGCAATTTCGCACGCGTATACGTCGCCTACCGAAGGAAGGATAAGCAGGGCTGTGTCGGCCTCGGCAACCTCCCGCACTCGGCGGGCGATGGCTTCCAGTGCTTCTTCTTCGTCAGTGCCTTCTAGGAGCATCGTGGTAAGTGATTGGGATACTTTCACCCATTTTTCGCGTTTTCGCGCGTCTTGGTATAGGCGCGCATTTTCCACTGCCACGGCGGCTACTGCAGCCAGTCCCAATATAACCTTGAGGTCGTCGTCGGAAAAGTCGCGGTCGTCACTAATTAGGTAGAGCCTGCCAATAATCTGTTCGTGCATAGAAACGGGCACGCACATCAGTGACTGTGCCTGCGGCCAGATGGAATTGAACAGCTCGTTGTCTGGACCCAGGATTACTCCGTGACCGTGTGCTAGTCCGATCTGCTTTTCGGCCTTAGAGAGTAGGGATTGTTGGGAGGGAATGTCGAGCCCGTCGATCCCGGAGTGGTAGATTCTGGAGAGTTCCCCCCGGTTGTCGAGCATAGTCATTGACCCGCAGGAAGCATCCACTAGCTGGCAGGCCTTGTTGACAAAATCCTGTAGCACTCCGGGAACTGCTAGGCGGCCAGCTAATTCTAAGAAGGCCGTCAGTAGCGACATGTCCTTGTGCAGTCGGTCAGTCTCCATATACATATTCCTCCTGTCGTGCTGCCCACGCGTAGGAATCGTTTGTACGCATCAGTGTGCCGTGGCTGCCGCGGGCGACGACTTTGGCTTTATCCCCATCTGGAGCCATCATAAGCACCTCGTCGGCGGCGCCAAGAGCAGACAGGCGGTGGGTCACGACAAGTACACCTTTGTCAGTTTTGGGGGAAAGGATGTCGGAGAGAATTTTGTCGGCAGTTTTTGGGTCTATGTGTTCGCCGGGCTCATCTAACAACATAAGGGGAGCCGCGGAGGCAAGCGCACGGGCAATGAGTATGCGCCTGCGTTCACCGCCAGAGATGGTAGTTCCTCCAGAACCAATTACGGTGTCTAATCCTTCTGGTAAGGAATCCGCCCACTGTCCAAGACCTGCCTGCGAAAGAAGGGCGTGAGCCTGCTCTTTCGAAATGTCGCCGCGGGCGACGCGAATGTTTTCTAAAACGGTGGTTTCGAAGATGTGGGCGTCTTCGGCCGTTACTGTGACCGCTTTGGTGGCTGCTGGTCTAGACAGCAAACTGATGGGTTTTCCGTCAATTAGCACACTGCCAGCCTTGGGTTCTAGCATGCCGGCAAGTGTGAACAGCAGGGTGGATTTGCCTATTCCCGAGGGCCCTACAATTGCTAGGCGGGAAGAGGGCGTGATTGTCAGGTTTATGCCTTCGGCAATTACCGGACCGCCGGGCCAACCAATTGCTAAGTCTTTTGCTTCCAGCCGGGAGCCGGCGGGGGTGAAAGAAGAATATTTTTTGTAGTGCTCAGGGTTTTCCAGCAGTCCTTCAATCCTTTTTGCTGCTCCTGCAGAGGCTACGAGCTGGACGGCTGCCGGCCCTAGCAATGCGGTACCTTCAAAGGCGGACAGGGGGGTTAGCACCACTACTGCGAGCCCGACCGGAGAGAGCGTTCCTGCGTGCATCGCCCAGATGCCAAAGACAATGGCTCCGATTACTGAAAGGGAAGTGGCTATATCGTTCATTGCGCCTGCCCAGCCGTTTGGATAGGCTGCCTTGTCTTTTGCCTGCGTTAGCTGCTGGTCGGTGCGTACAAAATGGGCGTCCATCGCTTCGGTACGTCCGAGCACCGCTAATTCAGATGCGCCGTCGAGCATGGTCATTGCGGAACTAGACATCTCGGTGCGAGCGCGTTGGTTGGCAAGTTCAGCGTTCCTGGTGGCTTTGGCGCTGAGCAAGGGGGATATAAGTCCGGAAAGAACTAAGCACAGTGCCAGCACCAGGGCACATTTCGGATCTAGCAATGCAATTCCCAAGCAGGTAAATACTCCAACCACGACTGCTACCGTTGCTGGCAGAAGGGATTTCACTACAAAATCCCCTACGGCGTCTACATCTGCACCAGTGCGTGCTAACAGGTCACCGCGTCTAATGCTGGCCACCTTGGATGTGGAGGAGGAGGCTAGCGATTCGTAGACTCCTGCGCGTAGGGACCCCATCCCGGAAAGGGCTACCCAGTGTGAGCTAAGACGCTCTAGGTACCTTAGTACTGCCCTAGAGATCCCGAACATGCGCACCCCTGTGGCAGCGACCGACAGTGTAAGTACGGGGGGCATTTGGGAGGCTCGGGCGATAAGCCAAGCAGAGGTTGCCCCGAGGGAAACCGCTGCGCCAAGCCCCAGAGAACCGAATAGCACCGATAGTGCGAACCATTTCTTGTTGATATTTAAAAGACGCAGAGTTTTGCGCAGAGCGCGGAATTCGTCTGGTTTCAAGAAAATCATTTTTGCTCCACTGCTCTCTCGTCTAGAAAACCATATTCTTCTAGGGGCACTGCTCCAGCTCCAGAGACATTGCTTGTCAAAAGCTCTTTATCTTCTTCGCTCATGGGCGCAGAAGTAACGCGCACGAGTTGGTCGGCTACTTTTTGCAAGGGGGCGCGGTGGGCGATGAGGAGGATCGTTTTGCCTTGCTCACGCAGCTTGACTACTGCGCGGGCTACCTGTGCTTCGAGCTGTGCATCCAAATGGGCTGTCGGTTCGTCCAGTATGACCAACTGTTCTTTTCCTAGCAGTGCCCTGGTGAGGGCGAGCCGTTGCCGTTGACCCACGGACAGGCCGACACCGCCTTGGCCAATTTGGGTGCGCCAGCCGTCTTTACAAGAGCGCACCACCACGTCGAATCCAGTTGCCCTGGCAGCCTCTGCGAGTGGTCCGGTGGCGACCCCGTCTGGGCAGAGCGTCGCCTGTTTGGCAGGCTCGTCACAGATGTTCTGGATTATTGATCCGGGTAGCAGTACAGGGGATTGGGGGACCCAGGTAATTTGTTGTCGCCAAGAGTCCATATTCACGTCGGTCAGTGCTACATTCGTATCGCCATGAAGTAGGATCGCTCCTCTCTCAAATCGTTGCAAACCCAAAAGAGCCATGACAGTAGTTGTTTTTCCTGCGCCGGAAGCACCGACGAGGGCGGTCATAGAACCCGGAGACATGGTGAAACTTAGCTCGTGAGGAGCCCACATACCGCGTGCTGCAACGGACAATGCCTCAACTTTGATGTCAGTGCGAGCTAGATCCGGGGCGGGGATGGTGCCGGCCTCGAGCTGTGGAGTTTCTAAGATCGCAAATGCAGATTCAGCTGCAGCTAGACCATTTGAGGAAGCATGGAATTGTTTGCCTACCTCGCGTAGGGGCAGGTAGACCTCGGGGGCGAGCATTATTACTGCTAAAGCGGGAGCTAGGCCAATATTTCCGTACACCAATCGGAAGCCAGTTTCCACCGCCACCAGAGCTACAGAAAGTGTAGCGATGAACTCCAATACGCCTCCAGAGAGGAACGCAACTGAAAGGGTGCGCATAGTGGTGCGCGCGTAGTTGTCACCCAATTTGCGCACTTCACGAATGGGGCCCCGTTCGCGCCCGAGCGCTTTGAGGGTGGTCAGCCCCGATATTAGATCTAACAGTTGGCGGCCTAATTGCTGCATCGAGGCCAGACGGCGGTTGGAGGCCTCCTGAGTGAGTCTGCCAATCAAAATCATGAAGATAGGAATCAACGGAATAGTTATTACGGCTACAATTGCCGAGAGCCAATCGAGCCAGAGCATCACCGCTAAGGCTGCTGGGGTAACGGTGCAGGTGAGTATGAGCTGCGGGAGGTAGTTTACGAAGTAGGGGCCGAGGTCGTCTAGTGCGCGTGTTAGCAATGTGACGGTGTCTGCCCCCTTGCGGGCTTGCCAGCGAGGGCCTAGTTGCATCGCTTTGCGAAGCACACTATGGCGCAGTTCCACGATAGTTTTAGTGGCTGCTTTGTGGGACTGGGATTCGCGGACGAACATAACAAGCGCGCGTGCAAGCGCTACGCCTAGGAGCACCCAAACTAGGTGTTTTACGTCGCTCAGCTTTTTCCCCTCGGTAATGACCGGACTAATGGTCCAGGCAATTAGAACGTCCTGAGCGATTACCAAGATCGCGGTTATGAACCCTAGTACCGCAACTAGAGCAATATAGTTACGGGCAGATTTTGCGTATTTTAGAAGACGCGGATCGAATGGTTTCACAGGCCTTAGGCTTTCATACTTATTTGCAGATTGACCATATGACGAGGCTGGAGGGGCCACTAATGTGACCCCTCCAGCCTGCTCAGGTGTGTCTAGCCAACTAGGAAGTTAGCTCCAGAGCGAATTTTGTCCCATACAACACCGGGGTTGGACGAGACGTTATCAATAGAGATCCTTTCGCGGAACTTCCAGTAGCTCCAGCACGTGTAGCCAAGAACCACAGGTACCAAGATAACTGCGACTATGGACATCACGATGAGTGTGGAGTTCGTAGAAGAAGCTTGTTCGATGGTCAGGTTGAAGGCAGGATCGATGCTGGACTTCATCACTGACGGGAACATAGAGGTGAAGACCCACGCCACGGCGCCGGCGATACCAATGCCGGAGCAGATGAATGCGGCGCCCTCGCGATTCACGTTGGCGAAGAATGCTGCAGCGATAAATGCCAAAGCGGCTACTACGAGCGGAATCCAACCGAAGAGCTTTTGCGAGGAGTAGGCGAACTGGCCCCAGAGTGCCACTACAGCTACTAATACGACCGCTACCAGAGTAGCCTTCTTAGACAGCGACTTGAAGCGATCATAGACGATTCCGGTGGTCTTAAGCTCACCGTACAAGGTTGCGTGAGCGAACCATACTGCGGCGAGCATCAAACCCCCAAGAATGGTGTACGGGGTTAAAAGTGAGAAGAAACCACCGGTGAGGTTGTGTACGTGAGTTTGCAGCAGAGCTGGGGTGACATCGGCTGGGTTAACACCTTGCAGCGGATGCGCCGGATCTACTACCTGAATCTTCATCCCCTGAACCAGATTGGCAAAGGCGACGCCGAATAGGATCGGCACAAGCCAGGCAACTACTACGTGGATTGCGTCCCAGCGAGCCCTCCATTTTTCGGAAGCAACCTTGGCGCGCCATTCAACTGCAGAAATACGCAAAATTAGGCAAACCAGGATCAGGAATAGAGCCAGGTACATGCCCGAGAACATGGTCGCGTACCATTCGGGGAAGGCCGCGAAGGTTGCGCCACCTGCGGTCAGTAGCCAAACCTCGTTAGCGTCCCAGACTGGGCCGACAGTGCGAATAACTTGAGTGCGTTCCCTGTCGTTTTTTGCTACGAACGGAAGGGTCATTCCGATACCTAGCGAAAAACCTTCGAGGAACAGGTAGCCAGTCCAGAGGACGGCGATGAGGATAAACCAAAGAACCTGTAAAAATGTCATTTTTGTGCCTCGAGTCCTTAGTACGCGAACGAGAGCGACTGGTCGTCGGCGTGGTCGGCTTGTCCGTCACTAGCTTTGGCGGTGTGTACGCCTTCCTTTGCGTAACGGATCATGAGCAGGAGCCAAATCACGCCAAGTGCACCGTATAGGACGGTAAACAAGATCATGGTTAGTAGCACCTGCACTGCCGGTACAGCGCCGGAAACGCCGAATTGGGTAAGCATCCAAACCTGACCCACAGGGCTGTCTAGGTTGTTCGGGAAAACAACGAAGGGTTGGCGGCCAATTTCGGTGAAGATCCACCCAAAGGCGATGCCCAATAGGGGGAACGGAATCATGGCGAGACCGAACTTAGCTAGGCCGGTCGAGGTTGAAACCTTGCCCTTGCGAGTGGCGTAGAGGCCAACGAGGGCGAAGATCATCGAGATCAGACCGAGTCCGATCATTGCGCGGAATGACCAGAACGTGGCCATTACCGGAGGGGTCACCTTGTCTACCCCAAAGTCGGAGGCGTAGCTCTTGTTCAGGTCGTTCATGCCTTCAACTTCTGTCGAGGGGGAATTGCCCGAAAGGATAGAAGCTACCGAAGGGATCTGCCCCACGTGCGTTATGCCCTTGCCATCAGCTCCGCATTCAGAGCCGAAAGCCGCGATTGTAAAGGGAGCGTGGGATTGGGTGTTGCAAATTGCCTCGGCAGCCGCCATCTTGGTGGGCTGCTCGGCAACCATGTGCACACCTTCCATGTGACCGGTAATACCGGTCAAGATGCCGGCAACGAGCATGAGCATCAGGCCAAACCGGGTAATCGGATGCCAGACGTTCTGTGACTCCTCGAGCGCCTCCTGATGGGCCGATACCTGGGAGCTGTCGGAGTTAGAAGCTGCGACAGTGGAACTGCCAGCGCGGGCAGCGCGCGCAGCCTGGTCGACATCAAGATTCTTTGCTCCAGCAGAGGTAGTTGCGCCGGCTCGCGCAGTGCGGACCATCCACCACATAGCGACACCGGCGATCAGGCCGGCACTCAGCAGCCAAGAGGTAGTTAATACGTGCAGCCAAGCTAGCCACAGAGTGGGGTTGAAAACAACCTCTAAAAAGCCTGAGGTCCCATCCAGTTCTGCGCGTCCTGTTTCTGCATTGAAAACGGCGCCAACCGGGTGCTGCATCCACGAGTTCGCTCCGATGATCCATAGGGCAGAGGTGTTTACGCCCAGAGCTGCCAACCAGATCATTGCGGTGTGGGCCTTCTTGGATAGGCGCCCCCACCCGAAGATCCAAAGTCCGATGAAAGTGGATTCGAGGAAGAAGGAGAGTAGGGCTTCGACTGCTAGAGGAGCACCGAAGATGTCGCCCACGTAGCGAGAATATTCGGACCAGTTCATACCGAACTGGAATTCCTGCACGATGCCGGTGGAAACACCGAGGGCGAAGTTGATCAAGAATAATTTGCCAAATAGCCGCGTCGCCTTCAGCCAGTAATCCTTACCAGTGCGTAGCCACATGGTCTGCATGCACGCAACGAATAGGGATAGACCGATGGTGAGCGGAACCAGAATGAAGTGGTAGACGGTAGTTATACCGAACTGCCACCGCGCCAAAGTTAGCGCGTCGAGCGCTGTTGGGGCGACAGACATCATTATGCCTTTCCGCTTGAAATGGTGGATCTATTGATATTTGTGTTGTCTGTTGGTAGGTAACTAAACCCACTTGGTGACAACCATGTCATTAAGATACTAAACAACGACGCAGAAAACATAGAAATCGGCAGCGTTTTGAATGTTTCTCAGCGGTTTGAGCGAGGTTACCAGGTGCTTGTTTTTCGCATCACTGATATCACTTAATCTTTAATTTGTTTCCTGTGGAATAATGGGACCAGACGTTGGGCTGCGCATCCAGACTCAGCGACTTTCTCCGGCTGCGGCCGTTGGCAGAAAGTGTAGAAAGGCTTCCGCGTTTCGACGCGAGACGGGACGGTAGGTGCGTGCCAGTCCGCAATATAAAGGAATATCTAGTGTCAAACTCAACAGAACAGAGCTCGGCGGGCCTCCCTCGTCCGCCGGCAGCTACTTTGCTCTTTCAAGCACCCGACCTTGCAAATGCTGTTCCAGCTCCGGCGTCTAATTTGGTCGAAGATGGCGATGGGCGAGCCAGGGGGTCTAAAGCTAAGAGCTCCGAAAAAGACGGACCGAAGAGGGCGCGTCCGGCTAAAAAGCGCGACTCCAATAAAAAGGATGGGAAAAAGTCCGAACTCTCACGCGGTGGGGAGGGCGAGCAGGTCGAGGAGGCTAAGCCCGCCAAGAAGGCTAGGCGTCGGCGCAGGAGTGAAACAGAATCGGCCAAGTCGCAAAAAGGGGATGCCGACGAAAAATCCGAGGAGGTATCCAAAGATGTCGACTCTGACTCAGATGGAAGTGTAGAGTCGGATTCTTCTTCTCGGCGCAGGCGTAGGCGCAGGCGGGGAGTAGCTTCGACCGAGGAGGTTATGAGCGAGGTTACTGCGCTGAAGGGCTCTACCCGTCTCGAAGCGAAAAAGCAGCGCAGGCGCGAGGGCAGGCGCGAGGGACGCAAGCGTCACTCAATTACCGAGGCTGAGTTTTTAGCTCGGCGGGAGTCGGTAAAGCGCGACATGATTGTGCGCGAGCAGGATGGCTTAAATCAGATCGCCGTTTTGGAAGATGACCTGCTAGTCGAACACTATGTTGCCTCCCATACGCAGGTATCGATGGTGGGATCCATCTTTTTGGGGCGGGTGCAAAACGTCTTGCCGTCTATGGAGGCTGCTTTCGTCGACCTCGGGCGAGGCCGAAATGCGGTGCTCTATGCTGGCGAGGTCAATTGGGATGGCCTGGGGATGGCGGGCAAACCCCGCAAAATAGAGCAGGCGTTGAAATCTGGCGACAAGATAATGGTCCAGGTAACCAAGGATCCGATCGGCCATAAAGGAGCCCGCCTTACTGCGCAGATCACCTTGGCGGGGCGCTACCTGGTGATGGTTCCGGGTGGCAACATGATGGGGATTTCGCGCAAACTGCCCAGCAGTGAACGTTCCCGTTTGAAGGGGATCCTCAAGGATGTTGTTCCCAAGGGCAATGGGGTGATCGTGCGCACGGCTGCAGAGGGTGCTAGCGAAGAACAGATCCGAGCCGACATAGAGCGTCTAGCGAACCAATGGCAGTCTGTCCAAGACAAGGCTGCAAAGGCCACCAAAGCCCCCTTGCTGCTAAAAGGTGAGCCTGAATTGGCCCTGCGGGTGGTGCGCGACATCTTTAACGAAGATTTCAACTCCCTCCAAATTCAGGGCAAGGACGCTTACAAGTCCATCCACGACTACGTGGAGGAATTGAGTCCAGATCTGCTTGACCGAGTTCACCAGTGGGCAAAGAACCAGGACATTTTCGCTTCTCATAGAATCGACGAACAGCTTGCCAAAGGTATGGACCGCAAGGTTTGGTTGCCCTCTGGTGGGTATCTGATTATCGACCGCACCGAAGCTATGACGGTGATCGACGTAAATACCGGCAAGTACACTGGTGGCAAACAGGGTACCCTCGAGGAAACTGTTACAAAGAACAACTTGGAATCCGCAGAAGAGATAGTGCGGCAGCTGCGGTTGCGCGATATCGGTGGCATCATTGTGATCGATTTTGTCGACATGGTGCTTGAATCTAATCGCGAGCTCGTGCTTAGGCGCCTAATTGAGTGCCTGGGCAGAGACCGCACGCGTCACCAGGTAACTGAGGTAACCGCTCTGGGCCTGGTTCAGATGACTCGAAAACGTGTCGGCCAGGGGCTAGTTGAAGCCTTCTCGACTCCCTGCGAGTGCTGCGACGGGCGGGGTTTCATTGTTCACCAGCATCCCGTAGAGCGTGGCGAAACCAACGCTGCCGCTAACAAGAAGGATCGCAAGGCAGCCCAGAAGCGCAAGGCCGCTTCCGCAAAGGGCGAGCAATCTTCTGAGCACGTCCACGAGGCTGATCAGAAAACTCGTGACACGTTGGCAGCAATAGCAAAGGCAGCCGAGAGGTCTCATGACGAGTCCGCCGAGGGCGAAGCCCGCCCCGAACATGAGAAGGGTGGGTCTAAGAGGAAAGCTGCTAAGTCGAAGAGCAGCCGCAAGGAAGCTAAAGAAAAGCGGAATACGCCACAAATAGAACTTCCCGAGGTAAAAACTCGTGTCGAAACTAAACCAGCTGCGAAGATGGATCTCTCCGAGATTCAGCTCCCCGAAAGGAAGCCTGAATCGGAGGGCGGTTCTAAGCAGGCTCCGAAGCGGCGTTCTAGGCGTCGTGCAGCAACCTCAGCGCCGGTGAAAACTGACTCTGCCAGCAGTGGGAGCGGGGTTATGATTCGCTAGGCGTGATGTCGCATACAATCGAGCCAAGGCGGTTGCCCAAGGGGTCATAAACCGCGTAGTCTTGATCGTCGGTGCGCTAGTTGCGCGAGCAGCCCAGGCTGTTTTAAAAAATTTGTCCATATCAACAAGAGGAATGAGTCTAACGTGGTCTACGCGATCGTCAAGGCCGGTGGCCGCCAGGAGAAGGTCTCCGTCGGAGACGTTATCGTCGTCGACCGGCTGGATGCAGCAGTAGGTGACGAGGTCACCTTCCAGCCCGTCATGATCGGCGATGGTGACAAGGTCACCACCGATGCCTCCGCCCTGGAAAAGGCAACTGTCAAGGCAGAGGTCCTCGAGCCCACCAAGGGCCCGAAGATCAACATCATCAAGTACAAGAACAAGACGGGTTACCGCAAGCGTCAGGGGCATCGTCAACCACTGACCGCGGTCAAGATCACCTCGATCGCCTGATCTTTACAACTAAGGAAGCGTGAAAATATGTCAACTAAGAAGGGTCTTAGTTCGTCCCGCAACGGCCGTGATTCGAACGCGCAGCACCTTGGTGTGAAGCGTTTCGGCGGTCAGACTGTAAACGCAGGCGAGATTCTGGTCCGTCAGCGTGGCACCCACTTCCACCCCGGCGTCAACGTCGGCCGTGGCAAGGATGACACCCTGTTCGCCCTGGCAGCCGGCGCCGTCGAATTCGGCACCCGCCACGGCCGCAAGGTTGTAAATATCGTCACTGCCTAACTTTTAGGCTGCAGTGGGGGCGGACTCCTTGTCCGCCCCCACTTTTGTATATCCTGGCTACTTGTAAGGAGTAACCAATGGCTAACTTTGTAGATCGAGTAACCCTCTCTGCTGCTGGTGGAAACGGCGGACATGGATGTGTATCTATCCGGCGCGAAAAATATAAGCCGTTGGGCGGTCCCGATGGTGGTAATGGCGGTAATGGTGGATCTGTGATTGCCCGCGTTGATTTGGGTACCACTACTTTGTTGGATTTTCACCACTTACCTCACCGAAGGGCAGCTAACGGCACCCCAGGAATGGGGGATTTGCGCTCTGGTAAGAACGGGGAAGATCTGATTTTGCCGGTCCCTGAGGGTACCGTCATAAAAGATCAGCAGGGCAATGTGCTTGCGGATTTGAGTAGTGAGGGGCAGGAATATCTGATTGCCGCCGGGGGAATCGGGGGAGCCGGAAACGCTGCTTTAGCCTCAAAGAAACGAAAGGCTCCGGGGTTTGCTTTGCTCGGCGAACCGGGAACGGAGGCAACTGTAGTACTTGAGCTGAAATCGGTTGCAGATGTCGCGTTGGTCGGTTACCCGTCGGCTGGGAAATCCTCTCTTATCGCGGCGCTGTCGGCGGCACGTCCAAAGATCGCTGATTATCCGTTTACTACATTGGTTCCTAATCTTGGGGTAGTGAAGGCGGATCAGTTCCGCTACACGGTCGCTGACGTGCCCGGTCTGATACCGGGAGCCTCCCAGGGGAAGGGGCTGGGATTGGATTTCTTGCGCCACATTGAGCGTTGTTCGGTGATCGTTCACGTTCTCGACACGGTTGCTTTTGAACCGGAGCGCAATCCTGCAGACGATCTGGAAGTCATCGAGGACGAGTTAGCCAACTATCAGTCTGATCTGGATAAGCTCGAGGGCGTGATTCCGCTTAGCGAGCGGCCGCGCGTGATCGTGCTAAATAAGACCGATATACCCGATGGTTCTGATATGGCCGATTTGGTGCGTGAGTCTCTCGCGGATAAGGGGTGGCCCATATACCAGGTTTCAGCTGTCACTCATTCCGGGTTGCGGGAGCTGTCTTTTGCTCTGGGAAAGCTGGTCGAGGAAGAGCGGGCGAAAATGCCTGCGGCGCAGGAGTCGCGTCCGATTATTCGCCCCGTGCCCGTAGGGCCGCCAAAGATTACCGTTACCAAGCACACTCGCGATGGGGAACCTTTATTCCAGATTCGAGGACGCCGACCCGAGCGTTGGGTAATACAGACTGACTTCGGCAATGACGAGGCAGTGGGTTACTTGGCTGACCGGCTTAATGCCGCCGGGGTGGAAGAGCTCCTACTGGAGGCCGGAGCCCGTGCCGGGGATACCGTGGTTATTGGCGATCTAACAGATGGAGTCTTATTCGACTGGGAGCCCACCATGTCAACCGGGGCAGAGCTGCTGGGTAGAAGGGGCGAGGATCTTCGGTTGCAGCAGCGTTCCAGACCAACTCGCGAGGAAAAACGACGCGACTACTACGCGCGCATGGATGCGAAAACTGCTGCCCGCTCTGAGCTCGCAGCCGAGAAAGAAGAAGGACTGTGGACGGATCCCGACCAGTAGAAAAAATAGCGACCGCCCGAAGGGTGGTAATAAAACTTGGCTCTTCTTCTCTGACTCGTGCAGATGGCGGCTTGGATCTGAATCGCTTGGATCGGGTTGCAGCGCTGGTTGCGAACCGGTGTGCGCGTGGGGGACAGGCAGTTATAGTTTCTTCGGGCGCGGTGGCCGCAGGCATAACCCCGCTGGGGTTTGGTCGGCGTCCTCGTGATTTACCTGCCGTGCAAGCATGTGCGGCTATGGGGCAGGGGCTGCTGGTAGCCCGCTGGTCGGCTGCCTTCCAGGCTCATCACAAACTTGTAGCACAAATACTGCTGACCGGCGACGACGTAATGCGTCGGAGCCACTACACCAACGCTAAAGCTTCCTTTGAAAAGCTACTCAGCCTGGGCGTGGTGCCGATAGTAAACGAGAATGACGCGGTTACTACAGGCGAAATTCGCTTTGGTGACAACGACCGGCTTGCTGCTCTAGTTGCCCAGCTCGTCGATGCAGATTTGCTTGTGCTAGCTACTGACGTGGATGGCCTATACGATAAGCCGCCTGCTGTTGCGGGGGCAAAACGCATTAGCACTGTGCGAACGTTTTCCGATATTGCGAACGTGCAGGCGAGCGGGGCCGGCAAAGAAATTGGGACCGGGGGAATGGTTACAAAGCTGCACGCAGCCGCAATGGCTACTAGCGCAGGAATAGACACGCTGCTGCTATCTGCTGACAATTTGGGCCGAGGCTTGGATGGGGCCGATACCGGAACTTGGTTTAAGGCCACGGGGAAGCGACGTCCGTCGAGGGCGGATTGGATAGCAGACGCGGCGCGCGTGGCCGGTGCGATAGATATCGACAAGGGTGCAGCTCTGGCTATTGGGCGTGGCCACTCTTCGCTATTGGCCGCCGGAGTTGTGAGTGTCGAAGGGGAGTTCCCGGCTGGTTCAGTGGTGCAAGTGCGTTATCGAAATCAAGAACTCGGTAGAGGGGTCGTAGGGTTTGATTCAACAGAAATCGAGCATATTAAGGGGCTTACTTCCGTAAAGATCGAGGCAGCAGGGGAAGTTGCACGTCCTGTTGTACACCGTGACGATATGTCGATGAACGAGGCTGATTTAGAGGTGGCGGGAATATGAGGAGCGAAATTACGAAAGAAGTACGCGCCCGTGCTCAACGCGCGGCACGCGCACAGAAGGAACTGCGTGCAGCTGCAACCTGGCGGAAGAATGCTGCGCTCGAAAACATTGCCGCTGCTCTGTGCGCTAATGCCGATACGATCGTGGGGGCAAATCAGCTTGACATAGCCCGTGGCAAAGAGCAGGACATGAGCCAAGGCCTACTAGACCGCCTAGCATTGTCGAGGGCCCGCTTGGAGCAGATTTGCCGGGGGATAAAAGAGGTGGTTTCGCTTCCTGATCCGGTGGGGAAGGTAGTGCGTGGACAGAACCTCGAGAATGGTCTTCAACTTTGCCAGAAGAGGGTCCCAATTGGGACTCTCGGGGTAATCTACGAGGCCCGCCCTAACGTAACCGTCGACGTGGCTGCCCTGGCGCTAAAATCTGGTAACGCCGCTTTGCTCAGAGGTGGTTCTGCCGCTCGAAACTCGAATGAAGAATTGATTCGGGTAATAGGACAGGCGTTAGTCGAATCTGGTTTTTGCGCAGATTTGATCGTCTCCCTGGACGACTTAGGCAGGCCCGGGGCGAGTGCCCTCATGGAGGCACGTGGCTACATTGATCTACTCATTCCGCGTGGAGGCCATTCTCTGATTCAGGCGGTAGTTGAAAATGCTAAGGTCCCTGTAATCGAGACCGGCACTGGAAACTGTCACATTTACGTGTCTGCTAGTGCGGATATTGACCAGGCCGAGGCAGTCGTTTTGAATGCTAAGACCTCTAGGGTGGGGGTCTGTAATGCTGCAGAGACTCTACTACTCGATGCAGCCCTGCCTGAGCAGGCAAAAGTGCGCCTCTGCGAGGCGCTGACGCAGGCGGGGGTTACTTTGCATGCAGATCCCGAGGTCCGAAAAATGTTCCCCGGTGCCCAGGTAGCTACCAACGAGGATTGGGATCGCGAATATTTGTCTATGGATATTGCTGTAAAGATAGTTGACGGGGTCATAGAGGCGACTGATTTTATTGGCAAGCACTCCTCTGGCCACACGGAGGCTATTCTTGCGACCGATACCCGGGTTGTATCCGAATTTATCGCTCGCGTGGACAGTGCTGCGATTGCCGTGAATGCATCCACTCGATTTACCGATGGCGGCCAGCTTGGTTTGGGTGCGGAAATCGGTATTTCAACTCAGAAGATGCATGCTCGGGGGCCAATGGGGCTTGAGGAACTTACCACCACTACCTGGATATATACGGGGGAGGGACACATTAGGAAGTAAAATGGCGCGCAAAGCGAGTATTATTTTCCTATCTTCGGGAAGGTAGAGACATGGCAGTGGGGCCAGGAACAAAATCAAAACGCATCGGCATTATGGGTGGAACTTTCGATCCTATTCACAACGGCCACTTGGTCGCTGCTTCGGAAGTGCAGGATGTTTTCAACCTGGACGAGGTTATTTTCGTTCCTACTGCAACCCAGCCTTTCAAGAAGGGACGCAGGGTTACCCCGCCGGAACACCGGTACTTGATGACTGTAATTGCTACTTCCGAAAATCCTCGGTTTACGGTTTCCAGGGTCGACATTGATCGGGGTGGTACTACTTATACGATCGATACTCTTAGGGATTTGCGTAAGGAGCGTCCTGGGGCAGAATTTTTCTTTATTACTGGTGCCGATGCACTAGCGAAAATTATGCAGTGGAAAGACCACCAGGAAATGTTTAAGTTAGCTCATTTTGTGGGGGTGTCCCGCCCTGGGCATGAATTGCCCGAGGGGGTTGGGGGAAGTGCCGTAATGAGCTTGCTCGAGGTGCCTGCTTTGGCGATTTCCTCGACCGACGTGCGCGAGCGCGCTTCGCGGGGAGCTCCCATCTGGTACTTGGTTCCCGACGGGGTCGTGCGCTACGTGGATAAATACGAGCTTTATCAGGACCTGCAACCTTCGGGCAACAGGTAGGTGAAGTTCGAAAAAGTTCGTGTCTAGTGCTGAAGGGCTAACTTCCTCGCTATGCTGGAGGTGGGCCTGGCCCAACAAGAACAATCGAATTAACTTAGGAGCCCTGTGGCTGTTAGCGATACTGTACTGTCCGCTGTTCACGTTGCCGCCAAAGCTGCGGCAGATAAACTTTCAGACGATATTGTTGCGATCGATGTTTCTTCTAGATTGCCTTTTGTCGATGCGTTTCTTCTAGTTAGCGCCGATACGGACAGGCAGGTGGGGGCTGTCGTGTCTGCGGTAGAAGAAGACTTGCTCGAGGCCGGTTTCAAGGTGAGCCGCCGCGAGGGTTTGCAGGAGGCTACGTGGGTGGCTCTGGAGGCCGATGGGCTGCTGGTGCACGTTTTCCAACCTGAAGAACGCCACTATTACGGCTTAGAGCGCCTGTGGAAGGATTGTCCTAGGATAGATGTCTCTGGCGACCTTGGGATTTCTCAGACTGCGGTAACTGCATGAGTCAGATAGTGTTTTTGCGCCACGGGCAAACGGATTACAACCTTCAGCGGCGCTACCAAGGCCGAATTGATATCGGGTTGAATCAGACCGGTAGACAACAGGCTGCACGGGCTGCGCGGGTTTTGGCAGAAGAATTTGATTTTGAACGCATTGTTTCTTCTCCGCTGAGCCGTGCCAAAGTTACGGCGAGGGCTGTGGCTGATCTGGTTGGCCTTGCTGTCGAGGTCGACGACCGGCTTCTGGAACGAAGCTACGGTCTGGTGGAGGGACACACCTTCGGCGAATTTCAAAGCGAATTTAGTCAGGAATATTCGTTTTATAAGGAATCTGGCGAATGCCCCAGGTTGCGAATAGAACCACGTGCGCAGGTTGCCGAGCGTATCAGCGCGGCTATCTCAGAAATAGCTGCACACCTCGAGGGGACAGCCCTTGTTGTATCCCACGGTTCCGCTATCAGCCAAGGTATTGCCGGGGTGCTGGGATTAGATGCTTCTAGTTGGCAGGGAATAGGGGGGCCAGACAACTGCCACTGGTCGGTGCTTGCCTCAGCAAAACGTACTCCAGGATGGCGAATAACCCACCATAACCTGGGCGTTTAGCTACCTCCCAGAAAGCGTGACCAGTGCCACGCGTTCTGGATTTGGTTTTTCTGGGCCACTCCCGCTAAACTTATGGAGTCCGAACGGAACAGCTCAAGGGGCTATGGCGCAGTTGGTAGCGCGCTTCCATGGCATGGAAGAGGTCGGGGGTTCGAATCCCCCTAGCTCCACAAAATTTCAGATCCGCAGCAAAGTTGCGGATCTTTTTTATTTGGCATTTTGATGCGTTACTGAAGGTTTTGCTCCAATGTCTTGCCAAATATTAAGGGCTGGTATAAATTCCGCATTATTCCAACGAATAGTCTTTCTCTGGGACTAAAGCCTATTGTGTTTACCTCAGCTTTCCTGCAGTAATAAATTTTCTGAGTTAGCTCCCTCATACTCCCTCGAATGAGGTGTCTTTTTTACGGTGGCGGTGCAATCCTGTGGCTGCCTTGGTGCGCTCGCTGCGTGGGCGAACGCACCTAATAGTGAAGATTTCTAAGAAGGAGTAGAAATTGGCCAACAGGAACATGTTTCGCCCTCGGCAAGTTGTTGCGGCCTCTGCGCTCGCTGCTTTGACCGTAGCTGCGTTAGGCGGATGCGCTACCGGCAGTAAAAACGCAACTGATCGCTTCCAGCGCGAGGGAAACTCGATAGCAAAAAACGACTCTCCGTCGACGCCAACTGAAAAGCCCAAGCAGGAGAAAAAGACGCCTCCGCAAAACGAGACGGATGAATCCGGCTCGTCTGGGCAGGGAACCGAAGCCGGGGCACCTCCACTAGTTGCCCCTGGGGAACAAAGTGGATCTGGATGGACTGAAGATAGCGATTCTAGATTGATTGATCCGGCTTTTCCATCTGCAGTTCCCGGCGGCAAGAAGGCTCCCACTTGGAGCTACAAGGGCCCTGCGGGAGGGAGCCCGTACCCCTCTGGAGGACAGACGAGTGAAGCTAGCGAGCAGAGAACGTCTAGTACATCTGCGCATCCTACGCAGTCGGGCGAACTGCCCATGCCGGTTGAGCAGGCTAACCCTCCTAAACCCGCTAAAGGCGATCGGCAGGATAAACCGTCTAAGGGGAACGAGCAGACAGAGGCGACCGGGAAGGATTCGGCGAGGCCCGAGGATCCGCCCAAACAGAATGAGTCGGCAGAAGATGAAGGTAAGGGTGGAACCCAAGAAGGCTCCCTTTCGGAAGCTGTCGGATTCGCCCAGAAATCCTACGAGCAGGCTAGGGCTGCGTCGGAGCAGGCTAGGACCATTCTCCGGGGAGCGAATCTGCAGTTGCAGAAGAAGCAGCAAAATCTTTCGGCTGCTCGCTCAGAGCTCTCGGCCGCAAAGGATGCCCTAGCGAAGGCTCGCCAGAAGGCTACTTCCAGTAGCCGAAGGGCGCAGCGCAGCGCCCAGGCCTTGGCTGCCTTGCAAGAAAAGGCCAATGGGCAGCTGCAGCAGGCCCGCAGCAGGTTGGAGGCAGCCAGAGTAAGTGTAGCGAAGGCAAGTACTGCAGAACAGGCAGCTCGTGAACGTCTGGAGGATGCCCGATCTGAGGCTTTGCAGGCGCGTGAAATTGCGAGTGAGGCCGAAGTAGTTGCAGGCCAGGCGCAAGTTGCCTATGAAAAAGCGAAAGCTGCAGACGGGCACACCCAGGCCTGGCCAATAGGGGACTGGAGGAAGGTCTCGGTTCGAGACCGAGAGACCATGATCGCGCACGTGCTCATGGAGAAGATTAACGCTTACCGAGTGAAGGCGAATGCCCAACCTTTGGTATCCAACCATGCTGCGGACCATGCCTCTAAGGTGTGGTCTCAGTTTATGGCAGACACGAACACGTTTGAGCACACTAATCCAGCCCTTACTAAAGGAGATCCAAAGTACGCGGACGGACTTAAATACATGTACGCCGAAAATATCGCCTGGGTTGGGGGCGGGAAGTGGATGAGCCCGCTAGTAGTTGCCGACGAGATTTTCGACGCTTGGAAAAAGTCTCCTGGCCATAACACCAACATGCTTAGAGCAACCTGGACCTACCAGGGGCTAGGGGTAGTTACGACCAAAACAGGAGGCGTCTACGCCACACATCGCATGTATTCTGAGGGCAAACTTCCTCCGGAGGAGTCCTATAAGGTAGCCTCCAGTGAACCTATAGTAGGCGTGGATGTCACCGGCGATATCACCTACGAAGGCAAGCCGCAGGGCATTTCAACCTCGTACACCCCCAGCGGTGACGACGCACCCACCGAGCTGCCAGCTGGTTATGCGGACGGCTCTCAGGCTGTTAAGAAGGTTGAAGAGGCAAAGGAAAAGGTTGCACTCTCTCGAGGTGAAGCGGAGCGGGCTGCGGCCAGAGCCGGTGAAGCTGAAGAGAATGCTGCCCAGGCGCAGGCAGAGCATGAGCGGACTCTAACCGATGTGCAAACGGCTAAGGGGGTTGAGGCGGCGGCAGCCGCGCGCGTACGGGCAGAGGAAGATACCGTTGAAAATTCGCAGGTAGCCAAGGCGAAACAGGTGGCTGCAGAGGATGCGGCTGCTGCAGAGGCGGACCAGCGAACCCTCGCCGAGGACGAAGCTAGGGCCGAAAGTGCCGAGGACGCGGTCGACAGGGCAACGAGCGAGGTAAGAAGCGCCGAACGTCATCAGCAAGCAGCGCAGGCTAACGTGGAAGAAAAGGAAGCTGCCCAAGTACAAGCAGCTAATGCGTTGGAGAATGCGCAAAAGCAGGTAGAATCCTCCAATCGCTAATTAGTTAGTGGCGTGGTCCATTAATGGGCCACGCCACTAGTGTTTTAAAGAGCGTGTTTCATGAAAATGGAATATTTAATTGCGCATAATCTAGGTAATATCGGAAAACGTCTTGTATAGTTTTGGAAGAGCTACAGATAAATATTCAATGGTGAATATATGTTGGCTCGTATTTTAATACCCGCAGTTCAGAAGGAGTGTGAAGGGTTCAAGAACAGTAAAATGACGCAGCGCTCAATGAGGAGCGTGAAGCTAGTTCAGATATCAGAGCTCCACGTGTTAATTATGAATCTTAGGTGCAGTCTTTGTAATCTCTTTACCGCCCGTGACCTAAGACTCAGAGGGAGCGATTGATTGGGTGGTAGATAGTTACTGTTTCAAATCTACAGAAAAGGACCTCAAAATGTCTGAGGTAGAACACCACGAAGTTAGACAAGACAAGTCAGACGTCGGCTACGAAAAAGCGTTGAAGAACCGACACGTCCAAATGATCGCGATTGGCGGATCGATTGGGACCGGGCTCTTCTTAGGGGCCGGTGGTCGATTAGCGCAAGGCGGTCCCGCGCTGGCGATCTCATATGCGCTTTGCGGATTTTTTGCATTCATTATGGTAAGAGCTCTAGGGGAACTTACAATTCACCGCCCCTCTTCGGGTGCGTTCGTATCTTACGCGCGTGAATTCTTAGGTGAAAAGGCAGCCTATACAACTGGCTGGCTATTCTTCTTGGATTGGGCGGTTACGGTGATGGCAGATATTACTGCAGTCGCCCTTTATCTACACTACTGGGCTGCATTTAGCCATATTCCGCAATGGATATTGGCGGCTCTTGCGCTTGCCGTGGTCTTCACTCTGAACATCTTTTCCGTAAAGTTCTTCGGCGAGTTTGAGTTTTGGTTTGCTGCCATTAAAATTGCGGCTATTTTGGCGTTCATGGTGATCGCGATTTGGGCAATTGTTACAGGAGCTGCAGTTGGCCAGGAAACTGCCGGCATTCACAATCTGACTGCAAACGGCGGTTTCTTCCCCATGGGGGTACTGCCAATGTTTACCCTTTCTTTGGGAATTATCTTCGCTTTTGGTGGCACCGAGATGGTAGGTGTAGCTGCAGGCGAGGCTGCCGAGGCGCGCCACGTGCTTCCCAAGGCAATTAACTCCATGATTTTCCGCATTGCCTTCTTCTATGTCGGCTCGGTCATTCTTATGACTTTGGTGCTCCCGTGGACTGCCTATTCTAAAGATGAATCCCCATTCGTCACCTTCTTTACCGGCATTGGAGTTCCGCACGCCGGAGACATTATGCAGGTGGTCGTGCTTACCGCGGCGCTGTCGTCGCTAAACGCCGGCCTCTACGCGACTGGTCGTACTCTCCGCTCAATGGCGGTTGCCGGGGAAGCGCCGCGAATTGCTGCGAAGCTGAACAAACACAAAGTTCCCACCGGGGGGATTGCAATTACCGCGCTGCTAGGCCTCCTCGGGGTTCTAATTAACTACATCTATCCCACAAATGCCTTCGAAATTGTCATGAATCTGGCCGCTATCGGCATCGCGGGGACCTGGATTTCGGTTCTGGTTTCCCACTGGGTGTTTGTGCGCAAAGCGAGGGCCGGTGAAGCGACGCGTCCGGATTACCGATTGCCGTTTGCACCGTGGTCTAACCTCATAGCAATCATTTTCTTCGCCGGGGTCATTGTTTCGATGGCATTCGATACAGAGGGTATTGGCAGGCAGACGCTGCTAATGTTCTTGGGGGTTGCCCTAGCGATGATAATTGGGTGGTTCGCCGTTCGAAATAGAATCGATCCAGACCTGATGGATTCGATGCTAGATAGCGAAATTGAGGAGCTTCCTAAGGAGTAAAAATGCGGATTTCGGTAATTTACACCGGGGGTACCATTGGCATGGTATCTTCCCCGAACGGTCTAGTTCCCGGGGCTGATCTGCAGGGATGGCTCGAAAAATTGCTTGCCGGCACTGACCTCGACGGCGTAGCCGAGCTGACTGAGCTTCCCAGGCTTATAGATTCTTCGAACGCAACCCCCGCCGACTGGCAGGCAATATTGGATGCCATTAAGGCGGAAGATGCGGATGCTTTCGTGATCTTGCACGGTACTGACACGATGAGTTATACGGCAGCAGCACTGTCATATGCCCGCGTGGGAGCAAAAGAGCCAGTGGTAATTACCGGTTCGCAACTACCTCTGGGAGCGCCTGGCTCTGATGCGGGCAAGAATGTTATGGGAGCCCTCACTGCTGCGTCTTCGGGGAAAGTGGGCGGTGTGAGCCTCTACTTTGGTGACCACCTACTTGCGGGCAACCGGACCACGAAAGTCTCTTCGTGGGGTTTCGAGGGGTTTGCTTCGCCGGTAATTCCACCCCTGGCCACGGCAGGCGGGCCCTGGCATTGGAATAGCCTTGAAATGGGAGCGACCGCAGGGAACCTTCCCAAAGAAGAGATACGCAGGTACGCCCGTCACGACGTAACAGTTGTAGATCTAGTCCCGGGTATTACGGCGCAGAGGTTGCGGGCGTTGCTTACTCCGGCTCCAGAAGCAGTGATAATTCGAGCCTTTGGGGTGGGAAACTGTCCCTCGGATGAACCGGGCTTTGTGGACGTGATAAAGGACCTGGTCTCGGGCGGAGTTCCCGTGGTTATCTCTTCGCAGTGTATGCAGGCTGAGGTGGTGCTCGGAGCGTACGAAACAGGCGAGGTGCTCGCCAAAGTCGGTTGCGTCGGAGCTGCAGACATGACCCTCGAGGCAGTGTACGCGAAACTCGTCTTTTTGCTTTCGCAAGGGCTGAGTGCCAGTGAAATAAGGGATTGGATGCAAAAGCCTATCTGTGGCGAGCTATAACAAGCAAGGAGCTAAAAGAGGGGAGGGGAACCTCCCCTCTTTTAGCGCGCTCTAAAAATCTTGAATTCTATAAATGTAACTAAGGTTACAAGGGTTACAAAAGGGTTGTGATTTGGCCAAACTGGAGCAGTGGCCGGAGCCTACGGGAAGTGCTTTTCCATGTTAATGAAAATAGCGCGCGCTAATGGAGAGCAGTGCACTTGTATGCGCGGGATTACTTCCCCCAAAATAATAAGCGCCTAGTAGGCAGAGGCTACGAGGATGGAAGGAAAATGCGATGGTAAAGGTAAAAGCAGTAACGGGTGTAAAGAAAGACGTGAGGTCGATTTGCTACGCCTGCGTATTTAGCGCAGGGCTACTGCTAATAATCGCTGGAGCAGTGCTGTCTTCGCCGATTCCTGCGATTATCGGGGCCCTTTTGTTGGTAGGTTGCTCAGTGGCCGTTATGATAACTGAACCCGAAGCCCTGGATATCTACGCGCAGACCTATTCAGATTCAGATGCCTATTCTCTAAAGTAGACATAAAAATACTCCCCGCAAGGGGAGTATTTTTATGTCTACTTACTTATGCCTTCTTTGGGCGCGGAAGGAACGCAGATACCGTCGCACTTCGGGGGCAACCGTGATTGGCCTGGGGCGGTGTCGCGTACCGGCCTTCTCTGAGGTGATGTTTTCGGTAACCTCCTCGGATATTGCCTGTACTAGCATGGCGTGGCGAATCTGCCGATCCTGCTTGTCCAGCTCTTTTTTGGTTTTTCCGAGGTTTTTCCAGATAGATACCGCCATTCCAATTATTACCAGCGAGAATGGTAGCGCTCCCATAATAGAGAGCGACTGCAGCGCAGCCAGTCCGATATCTGCCGAAGCCGAGCCCAACACTGCGGCGGTTACGATTCCCGTCATAGCTGCCCAGGTTAGTCGCACCCACAGTGAGGGATCCGGGTTGCCTGCGGTCGAGAGCATCGAGATTACGTATGAGCCCGAATCTGAAGATGTGACGAAGAAGATCACGATCACGATCATTGCCACACCGCACAGTATTTGTGAGGCCGGCAAATGCTCTAGCGACTGGAAGAAGGCGGTGTTGGCGTCTATATTCCCGTCAGCTCCTGCGAAAGTAACATTGCGGAACATCTCTTGGTAGAGCGCATTTCCGCCCATAATTGCGAACCAGACGAAAGTTACTAACGTGGGTGCCGCAATAGTTCCGACAATGAATTCGCGTACCGTGCGTCCTTTAGAAATGCGTGCAATGAACACACCTACGAACGAGGACCAGGCCATCCACCAGCCCCAGTAGTACGTGGTCCAAGAAGCAAGCCACTCGGTACCTTTTATTCCTTGGAAGGGGAAGGTTCTAAAAGACATGTCAATTAGATTTCCAAAATAGGTACCCAAATCTTGCACGAATTCGTTTAGCAAGAATGTGGTGGGGCCTAGAGCTGCTACTGCAAAGGCGAGCAGGGCAGCTACTACTAGGTTGGTGTTCGACAGAAATTTGATGCCAGCATCCAAACCAGAGGCTACGGAAAGTGCAGCCAGCGCAGAGATTACAATCACGAGGATGATTAGGACGGTCTTGGTGGCGTGGTATCCGGTTAGGTATTCGATTCCTGCAGCAACCTGGTTCACCCCTAGCCCTAGAGAGGTGGAAATGCCTAGTACGGTGCCAATTACTGCCACCGCGTCGACAACGTCTCCGAAGTGTCCTTTGACTCGTTTTTCGCCGAGTACGGGCTCGAGAGTCCAGCGGATGGACATGGGCCGTCCCCTTCGGAATCCGGCCCAGGCGATGGCGAGCCCGACTATCGCGTAGATGGCCCACGGGTGCATGCCCCAGTGCAAGAAACTAGTGCCTATTGCCATGCGTGCATGCTCTGCCTCGGTAGTGGAGGCTCCCGGCGGGGGAGTCATGAAGTGTGAAAGAGGTTCCGCTGCGCCGTAAAAAACCAGCCCAATGCCCATGCCTGCCGCAAAGAGCATGGCGAACCACGAAATTGTGGAATATTCAGGTTCCTCGTCATCTTTGCCTAGCTTTAGGTCGCCGAACTTGCTAAATGCCACGACGAGGGCGAAAATTACGCAGCCGGTGGCGACTAGGACGTAGTACCAAGAAAAGGAGTCTACGATCTGGCTAGAGACTGTAGAAATGGCGGCTTCGAATTGCTGCGGAAAAACGATCGCGCTCAGTACAAACAGTATTAGCAGCACCACCGACGGGTAAAACACCCACTTGGAAACCCCCGCTACTGCATAATCTACTTTTTTCCTTTTAGATTTGTTCTGCGAAACTTCGGTTGACGATGTCATTACGCTCTTAACTGTCAGGGAATAAAAAACATTTATCAGTGTTTCACTAATTATTGTCTCTGACTAGTGCTTTCGGCATGCATTAGCACACGTGCAGGATAGACTGGCATGGTGGGCTCTGAATCACCAATCTTGTTCTTAGACTTACCTACCGACACTGGCAGCGGGCTGCAAGTAGCTGTTTCTGGGGGAATCGGGGCCGGTAAGTCCACGGTATCAGCCGCGCTTGCCTCGTTGGGAGCAAAGGTCGTAGACGCCGACCAGATATCTCGCGAGCTCACGTCCAAGTCAGGGCTTGCACTGCCGCAGCTGTGGGAGGCGTTCGGCCCAGGCGTGTTCACTCCAGATGGGGCCCTGGATCGCCAACAACTCGCAAAGCTGGTGTTTGCCGACCCGGCGGCGCGCACTGAGCTAGATAGGATAATGCACCCGCTAATAAACCTGAGGGCACGCGATTTCTTAGCGCAGGCGGACCCGGGGCAAATATGCGTCTACGACATCCCACTGTTAGTCGAGACCGGTTTCCGGGCGGCGGTGAACGTGATCGTTTGGGCCCCGACCCCAGTGCGCATCCAACGGTTGGTAAAGCGGGGCCTGAGCGCAACAGACGCCCGCGCTCGGATTCGCGCCCAGGCTACCGACGCTCAACGGTTCGCGGTAGCGAACGTAGTGGTGAACAACGCTGGTGAACGTGACAAAGTAGAAAAGGCCGTGGCCACCGAGCTGTGGCCGGCACTGCTAGAAAGGGCATGATGAGCGATTTTCCAACTGTAGAACGCAAGGACAAGCGCTTTGAAGTCGTTAGCGAGTTCTCGCCCTCGGGCGATCAGCCTGCGGCAATTGCCGAACTTGCCGAACGCATTAATAACGGTGAAAAAGACATAGTGCTACTCGGTGCCACTGGCACAGGTAAGTCAGCTACGGCAGCGTGGCTTATAGAAAAAATACAGCGACCCACCCTGGTTATGGAGCCTAACAAGACTCTGGCCGCCCAGCTGGCGGCCGAGTTTAGAGAGTTGCTGCCAAACAACGCGGTCGAATATTTCGTTTCCTACTACGACTATTACCAGCCCGAAGCTTATGTGCCGCAGACGGATACCTACATCGAGAAAGATTCGTCTATAAATGACGAGGTCGAAAGGTTACGCCACTCTGCTACAAATTCGCTCCTTACCAGGCGCGACACCGTAGTAGTATCTTCGGTTTCCTGCATCTACGGTCTGGGCACTCCACAAGAATATGTAGAGCGCATGGTGGCTCTGGAGGTGGGGATGGAGATCGACCGCGACACCCTGCTGCGCCAGTTCGTGACTATGCAATACCAGCGCAACGACATGTCCTTTACCAGGGGCACCTTTAGAGTGCGCGGAGACACTATCGAGATCATCCCCGTCTACGAAGAGCTAGCCATCCGAATCGAGATGTTTGGCGACGAGATAGAAGCCTTGACCACGTTGCACCCACTGACCGGCAACGTCGTGCGCAGGGAAGAACAGGTGTTCATTTTTCCTGCCTCGCACTACGTAGCAGGCCCAGAACGTATGGAACGGGCCCTTGAATCTATCGAGAAGGAATTGGGGGAGCGACTGGCTGTTCTGGAACGCGAAGGAAAAATGCTGGAAGCTCAGCGTTTGCGCATGCGCACAACCTACGACCTCGAGATGATGCGCGAAGTGGGCACTTGCGCGGGCATCGAGAACTATTCGCGGCACATCGACGGGCGCGGTCCCGGTACTCCGCCCAACACGTTGCTGGACTACTTTCCAGATGATTTTGTACTTATTATCGACGAATCCCACGTTACCGTTCCGCAGATTGGAGCAATGTACGCGGGGGATATGTCCCGCAAGCGCACTCTAGTTGATTTCGGCTTCCGGCTCCCGTCCGCAATGGATAACCGCCCTCTAAAGTGGGAGGAGTTCCTCGAGAGGATCGGCCAAACGGTATACCTCTCGGCCACTCCCGGGAAATACGAGTTGGACCACTCAGACGGGGTAGTTGAACAGATTATTCGCCCCACTGGATTAGTGGATCCAAAGGTGGTCGTGAAACCCACAGAGGGGCAGATTGACGACTTGCTGGGCGAAATTCAAAAGCGGGTCGAGAAGAGCGAGCGTGTGCTGGTTACGACTTTGACCAAGAAGATGGCGGAGGATCTGACTGATTATTTTGCCGAGCGGGGCGTTCGAGTCGAATACTTGCACTCTGACGTGGACACGTTGCGGCGTGTGGAGCTACTCCGCGAATTGCGGCAGGGCAAATTCGATGTGCTCGTAGGTATAAATTTGCTGCGCGAAGGGCTAGATCTGCCCGAGGTTTCACTAGTGGCAATTTTGGATGCGGATAAAGAGGGATTCTTGCGCTCTACCACCTCACTCATTCAAACCATTGGGCGAGCTGCACGAAATGTATCTGGCGAGGTGCACATGTATGCAGACAACATCACCGAATCTATGCGTTTTGCTATAGACGAAACTGAACGCAGACGCGAAAAACAGATTGCCTACAACAAGAAACACGGAATCGATCCGCAGCCGCTACGCAAGAAGATCTCTGACGTAACAGATATGCTGGCCCGCGAGGATATCGATACAGAGGAACTACTCGAAGGCCATTACCGGAACGCGCGCTCTGGACCCACGCGGAAAGATATTTCTGAGGCCGACCTTTCTGTGCGAGCTCGGCTTGCCTCAGCTGCAGAAGGCGATCTCACAGGTCTGATTGAAGATCTTACAAAGCAAATGCATGCGGCCGCCGCTGAATTACAATTTGAGGTGGCAGGAAGACTGCGCGACGAAATTGCTGATTTGAAGAAGGAACTGCGGCAGATGAAGGCAGCTAACTAGATGAGGGGGCTCAGTAGCGCCCAGGCCGCTGAACTAACCGCGGCCGGCAAAGTCAACGTTCAAGACATATCTACTTCCCGTCCTCTTAGCGAGATTGTAAAAGCAAACGTTTTTACTCTTTTCAACGCTATCTTGGCGGTTTGTCTAGTAGTAGTGATAGCACTCGGATCCTGGCCAGATGCCGTATTCGGGATCGTCTTGGTTACAAATGCTGCAACCGGAATTTTTACGGAGTGGAAGGCCAAACGCACGCTAGACAAAGTGGCGATTTTGAACACTGCTCCGCTGCAGGTGCTCCGGGATGGGCAGGCGGTAAGCCTGCGCCCCGATCAGATAGTGCTAGGAGATTGGCTGACTTTGCGCAGAGGCGACCAAATACCTGCCGATGGGACTGTAAAGGAAGCCGATTCACTGACCTGCGACGAGTCAATCCTTACGGGTGAGGCGCGTCCGCAGAAGAAAAAACCGGGGGACCGAGTCCTGTCGGGTGCTACGGTCACTGCGGGTACTGCACTAATCCAGGTCGATGCCGTAGGAAAAGAATCCTATGCCGGCAGGCTAGGAGCTGACGTCCGCAAGTTCCGTCTTGCCAAATCCGAAATAGCGGATGGGATCAAGCGGATCATTGTATTGATTGGCAGAGCAATCCCGTTTTTGGTAATCATCCTTGCCTGGTCCCAATTGCACGTAGCAGGGGGGTGGGCCAATGCCATTGGTGGCGGAGCGTGGAAGGGAGTAGTACTTGCTGTAGTGGCCGGCATCGTCGGTATGATTCCGCAAGGGCTAGTGCTTTTAACCTCTGTAAACTTCGCTACCGCCTCGCTGTCGCTAGTGAAAAAGGGGGTACTGGTGCAGCAGATGCCCGCAGTGGAGGTATTGGCGCGAGTAGATACTCTTTGCCTGGATAAGACGGGCACACTCACCAGCGGGAAAATAGAGCTTGGCGACATCGTCTACCTTTCTGCCGACCCGCGGCCTATTCACATATGGGACAGTCCAAAGGATCCGGGCAAAGCCTTTGCCGACCAAAGTCTCCAAGATGCGCGGGCGCTCGCAGCCTTAGTTCAAGATCGGGTTAACGAAACTGCGGCAGCCATCGCCGAGGGGCTACAGGTCGATCCACTAGAGGGTGAATTGGACCCGTTCGATTCCCAGCGCAAGTGGTCCTCGTTTAGCTCGCAGGGCAGCACATGGTATTTGGGGGCCCCTGAGCTCATTTCTCAAAAGCCCCACACCCTGCAGCTGGTGCAGCAGGCAGCCCAGACCGGGGCGCGGGTACTGCTGCTAGCTAAAGCCCCAATTGGGGCGGGATTAAGAACAAAAGAGGCCGTTGACTGCGCGCTAATTGCCTGCACGGAACAGCTTCGCCCGGATGCGGCCCAAACCCTAACCTACTTCAGGCAGCAGGGGGTGCGCCCTCTGATCGTTTCTGGCGACAACCCGGTGACTGTCTCTGCGGTGGCAACTAAGGCGGGCCTTGCGGGAGGCCAGTTCTTGGATGCGCGCGCCCTGCCCAACGAAGTTGGCGAGCTAGCGCAGAAGCTGCAAGACGTAGCAGTGCTTGGCAGGGTGTTACCTGAGCAAAAAAAACAAATTGTGCAGGCACTGCAGAGCCAGGGTCATACAGTAGCTATGACGGGCGATGGGGTCAATGACTCGCTAGCCCTTAAAGAAGCCGACTTGGGGATTGCCATGGGATCCGGGGCGCCCGCTACAAAGGCGGCAGCAAAGATTGTCCTGCTAAACGGAGAGTTTTCGGCACTTCCGCCCGTGGTAGCTGAGGGAAGAAGAGTACTCGCCAACATGGAACGCGTATCGTCTCTGTTCTTGACTAAGACGGTCTACGCCACGCTAATAGCAGCGTTGGTTTCCATGTTTGCCATCCCGTACCCGTTCCTGCCCAGGCACCTGACGCTAATAAGTGTCTTCTTCATTGGTCTGCCTGCCTTTATTTTGGCTTTTTCCCCAACCAATCAGCGCTACCGCAAAGGATTCCTGCGAAGAACACTTTCGCTGGCTCTCCCTGCCGGCATCGTTGCCGCCGGAAGTGTATTTTTCGCCTACTGGTGGATTTCTGAGCAGCTGCAACTGCAGCGCGAGGTAGCTGCGACAGCTGCCACCATGACCTTGGCGCTGATCTCTGCGACCGTGCTCGCCCTCGCTTCAAAACCCCTTTTCACCTGGCGTGGAATACTCCTTCTGGCTATGGTAGCGGGCGTGGCGACCGTGTTGTGGAACGGGGAGTTAAGGGAGCTGTTTTCGTTGGTGGTGCCCCCGTCAGCGGCCTGGCAAGTGATCGCTGTGGCGGGGCTAATAGGGATAGTTCTGGTACTAGTTTTCAACCTCATGCGAAAGGCCACATTCGCCCGAGCGAGTTAACGCGGGGGCCGCTGGACCTGTAGACTTGCCTGCGGAGGGGAGTACTTCCACAAACAGTGGGGTCGTCATCACGGCAAAGGCCCGGTCCCACAGCCTCAGGGCGGAAAGAGACCTCCGTGTATTTTTAGTACCGGAGGATAATTTGGACGTTCATGTTCTTGGGTGGATAGGTCTATCCGCCATGATCATCGCAATGATCGTATTCGATATATTCGCCCACATTCGCACTCCCCACGAACCAACTCTTAAAGAGGCCGCGATCTGGTCTGGCATCTACGTTGGCATTGGGCTCTCGTTCGCGCTGATCGTATGGGCGATCTGGGGAGGTACGTACGGGACCGAGTACCTGGCCGGCTTCCTAACCGAGAAGTCTTTGTCGCTAGACAACCTGTTCGTCTTCATAATAATCATTACAGGATTCCGGGTGCCCAGACGCGACCAGCAAATGGTGTTGCTTTGGGGCATCGTTATTGCCATCCTGGCTCGGCTCGTATTCATTTTGATGGGGGCGGTTATTATCAACCGCTTCGCGGCGGTGTTTTACCTTTTTGGTGCGTTCTTGGCTTATACGGCAATCAGCCAGGCGCGCGAGGGCGTGGGTTCTCTCGAGGACGAACAAGCTGAGGAATACGAAGAAAATACAGTCACGAGGTGGGCTCGCAAGATTTTCCCCGTAACCGAAGGATTTATTGGGGACAAGTTCATTCACCGCCACTCCGGAAAAACGTATGTCACTCCCATGGCATTGTGCGTAGTCGCAATTGGGTCAGCAGATATTATGTTTGCAATGGATTCTATTCCGGCGATTTTCGGACTAACCCACGAGGCATTTTTAGTATTCGCAGCTAATGCCTTTTCGCTTCTTGGACTTCGGCAGCTTTACTTTTTGATTGATGGGCTTTTAGAACGCCTGGTGTTTTTGCACTATGGACTGGCTCTGATCTTGGGATTTATCGCTGTGAAGCTGATAGTCCACGCCCTCCACGAGGCTCCCATTCTGGGGGCTGAGCGATGGGCGCAGGCGATCCCTGAACCGTCAATTAGCTTCTCGATGGCCTACATCGTGGTGGTCTTGGTTATAACCACGGTGTCTTCGCTGTGGTATTCCAAGAAGGTAAAGGCGAGCTAGGGGCTGCCCCAGGCAAGTAGGGGCAGCCGCGAGCTCTAATAGGTCATTTGCAGCAGGTCTGCGACCATGGTTGGGCGGGTGCGGATGCCGTCGTGCTGGTACTCGTTAGTGCGCAGCAGTCGAATGCCCCTAATTTCAGCAGCCGTGCGGGTGGAAAGTGGTTCTGGCACGAACATGTCGTTCTGATATACCGCTGCCGCTACTGGCACCTGGTTCGCATTCAGCACCTCGGGAAGGTAGGTGAGTGGTAGATCTGTTGCCTCAGCAAGCACATCCATCGCTCCGACAGTGCCGGAAAGTGCCGGGTCTTCGGTAAAGGCCTCCCTGTAGAAGTGTTCGCCGGTTAGGTAGAACGGTTCGGGGCTGGCAGGGTCAGTTGTGAAAATGGGGTCCGCTAGCCTCTGAGCGGACCAATTCGTAGGCTTGCCAGCAGCTTCGGGGCCAGCCCCCGCATAGGTAACTTCGTGAAGCAGGGCATAGAGGGGAGCGGAGGCATTTGAAATTACACCGGCCAGATCCGACAGGAAGGAATAACTGAGCCTCCTTGCCGCTCCCTTTGAGGAGGCGAATGGGTCCTCGAAAAGGTAGTGCAGGGAATCGAAACCGGCGCTCATGCCCAACCCCAAACCGGCCATGCGCAGCCTGGGCACGGTTAGTTTTTCCCCGGTGGGCAAATATTCGTCTACCTCGCTAATATGGCGGGCCACGTCGCGAATAGTTTGCGCGGACCCCGGGTAGACCTGCTCGAATTGTTCATTTCTGCGTGCCGCCTGGGCAAAGGTGAGTTTGTATATATCGTCGATGTGGCCCAGATGCGGTAGTCCACCGGTTAAAACCGCCCTCTCAATTCCTTCCGGGAATAGCGAGAGATAGGCGGTAATACAAAATCCGCCGAAGGATTGGCCCACTAATGTCCACGGTTTTGCGCCCAGTGCGTGCCGCAGTGACTCGCAGTCTGCAGCAATGGCGTCCTGCCTGAAAAAGCTCAGGTATTTTGCGCCTTCCTTAGGCCCTAACTGCGAGATGAGCTTTCCGTCGATTGGGCTAGACAGTCCCGTGCCGCGCTGATCAATTTGTATTACGCGGTAGTGGTCTAAGGCCCAATCCATCCACCCTGAGGTGGGATTTGCTGGGCGCATGCCTTTAGTACCGGGGCCGCCCTGCAAATACAGAAGGCGAGGACGATCTTCACCCGAGCGCCTGACATACTCCCTAGAGAAGAACGTTACTGTTTGCCCGTTTGAGGGATTGCGAAAGTCTAGTGGTACTTCTAACCAGCGTTCGACAATTTTATGTCCGCGCATTACAAAGGTTGAGCTCTTCAAAGCTGGGACCTCCTTGCTAAGGTTTGTGCCAAAGTGGCACAAACTATGAGTTGTAGTTGGTGGAAAACAATAATGGGTACTGTAACTGCCGCGAGAGTGCTGGCAGGGAAGATTATTGCGGCCATGGGCAGGCCGGTAGCTAAAGATTTCTTGGAGCCGCACATGAGCACCACAATCTGATCCCCCTTAGGCATGTGCAAGGCTTTTGCCCCAAACCAGGTTAGGCAGAGCATAATTGCCAGAATAATCGCGGAGGCGCCCACTAAAAGCAGAACCTGGCCGAGGGATATTCGGCTCCACAGCCCGCGTGCTGTGGCTCCCGCTACCGAAGAGGCAACGATTACCAGGATGGTTCCCTGATCTACGGCTTTGGTAAGCCCACGATGAGCGCGCAGCCAAGTACCGATCTTCGGTTGTAGCAGTTGCCCTGCGACAAAAGGCACCAGTAACTGCAGGATAATGTTGCCGATAGACCCCAGCGAAACTCCAGCAGAAGCACCCATTAGGAGCATTACCAGCAGGGGAGTAATTACCATCCCAGCAATGTTCGAGATGGTAGCTGAACACACTGCTGCCCCAATATTTCCGCGCGCAATGGAAACAAATGCGACCGAAGATTGCACGGTGGAAGGCAACAGGGTCAAATACAAAATGCCGGTTGCAAATGTGCCCCCTAACAGATGTTCCCAAAGTGGGAAACTCACTGCCCCTAAAATCGGAAAAATTACGAAGGTAGCAAGCGCAACTGAACCTTGCACCTTCACATTCTTTAGACCCGCCACCACCTCGGCTGTAGAAAGTCGCCCTCCATACAGAAAAAAGAGGGCGACAACCGCCCAGGTCCCGATTATTCCTAGCACAGAGATTGCTCGGGGTGGTATGGGAACCATAATCCCAATCGTCAAAACGACCAGGATCCCGATAATGAAGGGGTCAGCTAGCGAAGAGAGAGCCGGGGGCAGCTTCCTCACTGAGCAAATATCCCGATCACCGGGTTCCAGACGCGCGCAGTACGCTTGCAGATGAAACCATTTTCAAAAAAGGGATCGGAGGAGAGCAAATCTAAAGCCTCGCCCTCGGAGGTAGCATTCAGTAAAATTACGGCTCCTGGGGCTCCGGACCCCTGCAGGGGGCCAGAGGCAACAACGACGTCTTTTTCGAAAAGATCTTGCAAGTGCGCCCGGTGCTTAGGGCGCACCTGATTCATTTGCTCCGACTTGGACTCGTCGTAGAGATATTCCACCAAAACTTTCACTGCCACGGAACCTTCCGTTCTTGTTGTTGTTCGATAAATGCAACGTTTCCGGCGACCGGCTGCCACTCCCGGACGATCCGATCACTTACCAAGCCGCCCTCAACATAGGGGTCGGCCTCCAACAGCTCGAGGGCACGTTGGGCACTTTGTGCTCGAACAATAGACAGTGACCCCTCGTGGTTGAACGACTTCAGCTTGCCCGTTGCAAGTACCTGGTTTTTATCAGCGAGTTTACGCATGAACGCGCGGTGATTCGGACGCAGTTCATCTTTGAGCAGCTGCAGGTCCGGATGATAGACGTATTCGACCACGTAAATACTCATGGTTCAAGTATCACCCTAGTTTTGGCAGAGGGAAAGCAGAATAAGGTTCGCTGCCAGGCGAAGGAAGGGCGCTAGGGGGAGTTTTTCACCTGGTACCGGTAAATTTGAAGGGTGAGTGAAAACCTATTAGTTCGTGGCGCCCGGCAACACAATTTGAAGGGAATAGATGTCGATCTTCCCCGCGATAGCCTAATTGTATTTTCGGGCCTGTCTGGGTCCGGCAAGTCGTCTTTAGCCTTCGACACTATTTTTGCTGAGGGGCAACGCCGCTACGTGGAATCTTTGTCCTCTTATGCCCGCCAATTTCTGGGACAGATGGATAAACCGGATGTGGATTTCATCGAAGGACTTTCACCGGCGGTGTCGATCGACCAAAAATCTACCTCGCGCAACCCGCGCTCGACGGTAGGGACTATTACCGAGGTCTACGACTATTTGCGCCTGCTATTTGCTCGTGCAGGAGTTCCACACTGTCCCGAATGCGGGCAGAAAATATCTTCCCAATCTCCCCAGCAGGTGGTGGATAAACTACTCGAATATCCCGAGGGCACCCGATTCCAGGTGCTGGCTCCGGTAGTGCGCGGCCGCAAGGGTGAATATGCTGACGTCTTCGACGACATGCGGGCACGAGGTTTTTCTAGGGTAAAGGTGGACGGCGAGCAAATACGCCTGGAAGAGGCTCCAAAACTAGAAAAGAAGCTGAAGCACAACATCGAGGTGGTGGTGGACCGTATTGTGCTGCGCGAGGGCGTACGAGTGCGGCTGACCGATTCGGTAGAAACTGCTATGGAACTTGCTGAGGGGCGCGTTTTCATTGAGTTTATCCCCAAACAGGACGGAGATATTTCAGGGCTGCGCAAGTTTAGCGAGCACCGGGCCTGCCCTAATGACCACGAGTTGGTACTCGACGAAATTGAACCTCGCACCTTCTCTTTCAACGCTCCTTATGGAGCTTGTGACGCCTGCGACGGCATTGGCTATAAGTTGCAGGTAGACCCCGACCTTTTGGTTCCCGACGAAGAACTGTCCTTGGGCGAGGGCGCAGTGTCGATCTGGTCGCCCTCGAACAAATACTTTATGAGACAGCTTGACGCACTAGGTAAGGAACTGGGTTTCAGTCTAGACACGCCTTGGAAGGAGCTTCCAAAAAAGGTTCGCAACGCACTAATCAAGGGGAAAGATTACAAAGTCAAAGTGCGCTACCGCAACCGGTGGGGCCGCGAGCGGGTTTACGCCTCTGGTTTTGAAGGAGCGGTGCACTACGTAGAGCGCAAACATGCCGAGACCGAATCGGATACGCAGCGGGCTAGGTACGAGGATTATATGCGCGACGTTCCCTGTGCGAAATGCCATGGGAAGCGACTAAAGCCGGAGGTGCTCGCAGTTACAGTAGGCGGAAAATCCATCGCCGAAGTCACTGACATGTCCATCGAGCGTTCGGCGGAGTTTCTTTCTGCCTTGCAGCTTGAGGGGCCGGGGAGGAAGATTGCGCGGCCAATTCTGACTGAGATAAAAGCACGTTTGGCCTTTTTGAACGATGTTGGGCTTTCGTATTTGACGCTGTCGAGGGCGGCGGGCACACTTTCTGGCGGGGAAGCCCAACGTATCCGCCTTGCAACTCAGATAGGCTCGGGGCTGGTGGGGGTTCTCTACGTTCTCGACGAGCCTTCGATTGGTTTACACCAACGCGACAATGCCCAGCTCATAAAGACTTTGGTGCGTCTTCGCGACCTGGGGAACACCTTGATCGTGGTCGAACACGACGAGGAAACTATCCGTAGCGCAGACTGGATAGTCGACATTGGCCCGGGTGCTGGCGAAGGAGGCGGGCATGTGGTCTACTCTGGGCCGGTGAAGGGCATTGAGGCAGCCAAGGGCTCCCTGACAGGCGACTATCTGGCGGGGCGCCGTAAAATTGAGGTTCCCGAGGCTCGGCGCAAGTTTGACAAGAGTTCTAAACTGTCGGTACATGGAGCTCGCGAGAATAATCTGAAGAATATTGACGTGGATTTCCCGCTGGGTCTGTTCACGGCAGTCACTGGGGTTTCGGGGTCTGGAAAGTCAACGCTGGTGAATCAGATTTTGTACCAATCTTTGGCACGCACTCTGAATCGGGCCCGCACGGTTCCCGGGCGGCACAAGTCGATTTCCGGGATGGAGCAGCTGAGGAAGGTCGTCCACGTCGACCAGTCGCCTATTGGGCGCACCCCGCGTTCGAATCCTGCGACCTATACCGGGGTGTGGGATAGTGTGCGCAAGCTTTTCGCCGAAACCCCCGAGGCAAAGGTGCGCGGGTATGGTCCGGGGCGCTTTAGCTTCAATGTGAAGGGAGGGCGCTGTGAAACCTGCAAGGGCGACGGCACCATAAAAATCGAGATGAACTTTTTGCCGGATGTGTATGTTGCCTGCGAAACTTGCCATGGGGCCCGCTACAATCGCGAGACTCTCGAGATCCGCTACCGCGGCAAAACAGTCGCAGACGTGCTGAATATGCCAATCTCGGAGGCGGTCACATTCTTCGAGGCAATTCCGCGTATCTCCAGGTACTTACAGACCTTAGTAGATGTTGGGCTGGGGTACGTGCGCTTGGGGCAGTCTGCAACTACTTTGTCTGGCGGCGAAGCACAGCGTGTAAAGCTGGCCTCCGAATTGCATAAGCGCTCCAACGGCAAAACGGTCTACATCCTCGACGAGCCCACAACCGGGTTGCACTTAGAAGATATCCGCAAGCTATTACTGGTGTTGCAGGGACTAGTTGACAAGGGCAATACCGTAATAGTTATTGAACATAACCTGGATGTCATAAAGTCAGCAGACTGGCTTATTGACATTGGCCCCGAGGGCGGCGAGGGAGGCGGCACAATTGTTGCAACGGGTACCCCCGAGCAGGTGGCAGCTAATGAGGCTTCCTGGACTGGCAGATACCTAAAACCCCTGTTAGAGGCGTAAAGGAATGAGGCGGGCTAGGAAGCTAGCCCGCCTCATTCCATATCTATTTAATTTAGCCGCGTTTAGCGCCCTCGTACATTTTGTCGATAACGTCTGCGAATCGATCCAACACTTTGGTCCGCTTTACCTTTAAAGATGGTGTGAGTAATCCATTTTCTTCGGTAAAATCGGTAGGCAGAACTGTGAACTTGCGGATCGATTCGGCCCTAGAAACAGCCTTATTCGCACGTTTAACAGCCCGATCCAATGCTGCGAGCACATCCTTGTCCTTGGCGGCTTCTACGACCTCCATATGGGTAAGCCCATGGTTTTCTAGCCAGGAAGGCAGCATTTCGGAATCGAGGGTAATAAGTGCGGAAATGAAATTGCGCTGATCGCCAACTACAACTACCTGTGAAATTAGGGGGTGTCCGCGCAGGCGGTCCTCAAGCACTGCAGGCGAGACATTTTTGCCGCCGGCGGTCACAATTATCTCTTTCTTGCGCCCGGTAATTTTGACCCGGCCCATATCGTCTATAGAGGCTAAATCGCCAGATTTGTACCAGCCGTCCGGTGTAAAGGCCTCTTTGGTGGCTTCGGGATTATTGCGGTATCCGCGCATAATTCCTGGACCATAGGCTTCCAACTCGCCGTCGGAGGAGAGCCGAACCTGGTTGCAAAGTAGAGGGGCCCCAACCGAGCCGGTCTTGTTAGTTTCGGGCATCGAAATAGTGAGCGGGCCGCCCATCTCGGTAGTTCCGTACCCTTCTAACACGTCAAAGCCAAGCCCGCGGAAGAAGTAGGCCAACGTAGGCGAGAGGGGGGCGCCGCCAGAGACAATAACCCGCAGATTTCCTCCCAGCAGCTCCGGAATTTTAGCTAACACCCGTCGCGCTATTGCTGCGCTGGCACGCACAGACGTTGTGAGAGTGCCCTCTTCTTCATGTTCAGCGTAGGTTTCGAGGGCGTGGGCCGACCAGCGGAACATTTTCAATTTCATTCCGGATCCGGCTTTGGAATCAGCTGCGTTATAGACCTTTTCGAGGACCCGGGGAACTACGAGTAGGGAAGTGGGCCGGAAGGTGGTCATGTCTCCCATGAGGTTCTTAATTGAGGAGGAATGTCCCACTACTCCGTGTCCAGCCAACGCCATGAAATTGATGAAACGCGCTAGAACGTGGGCCACCGGCAGGAACAATAGTACGCGCGTATCCGGATGGACGATCGCCTGCGGCAACATCTGCTGGGCCGCCTCAATTTGCTTGATGAAATTAGAGTGGGTAAGTTCGACACCTTTAGGGCGGCCGGTGGTACCGGAGGTGTAGATAATTGTGGCAACATCCTCACTATCAAGCCCGTCCAAACGTTCCGCAAGGGCGTTTTCGTCGACCTCTTCAGAACGCTCAATAATTTGGACCATGGCGTCGGAATCATGGGCAAGCACCCCTAATACCGTGGGACGGTCGCGGACCAGAGAATCAATTACGCGCGCTTGGATAGAGGTGTCAGTGACAACAAAACGGATGTCCGAATCCTCGATAATCCAGCTGATCTGCTCGTTGGAATCAGATTCGTAAATCGGGACTACCACGCACCCTGCGCTTTGGGCGGCCAGGTCCAAGACAGTCCACTCGTAAGAGGTGGCCCCAAAAATTGCTACTGAATCACCAGGCTTTAGCCCGTATGCCATCAATCCCCGGGCGACCACGTGAACCTGGTCCCGCAGCGCCTCGGCGGTAATTTTCTGCCACTGGGTGCCAATCTGGTTGCGCAATTCGACTGCCACCTCAGTGGGGTACAGGCTAGCTCGCTTCTCGACTATTCCGGGAATAGTGCCGGCAGCTAGATATTCCTTCTTAGGGCGGCGACGCAGTAAGGCCATAGCGACCTCCTAACTAGAGGAACAAAACGTTATACTTACGGTACCGTAAGTTAGTCCTCTTAGGTATATTTCGTTCGCCGAGTACCGATATTGCTAACCTGTAACACATGAGCTACTCGCATCTGCTACCCAGGCGGTACACCGTTATTCAAACCGGGCTCGGAGACATTGCACTGCGGGCGGATGCAGCTGTGCTCACTGGAGTGTGGTTTGTGGGCCAGCGCCACTACCCGGATGCACAGATGCTCGGGATTGTAGCCAGGCCCCTGGATCCGATCCTCACCCCGGCCTCTGACCAGATCAAAGACTACCTGAGCGGAAAACAAGAGAAATTCGATCTGGACTACCAGCTACTCGGTGACGCCTTCTCACTGCGGGTATGGCATTACCTAGAAACGATTCCACGAGGGCAGGTACGCACCTACGGACAGGTGGCGGCCGCCCTCGGGAACCGTTTCCTGGCGCGAGCAGTCGGAGCGGCGGTAGGGAAGAACCCAATATCAATAATCGTTCCCTGCCATCGAGTAATAGGTGCAAACGGCTCCCTGGGTGGCTACGCGGGCGGACTCGAGCGCAAACGCTACCTACTCGATTTAGAAGACTCTCAATTGCCCGGAACAGCGCGACTCTTTTAAAAAATTTTGGGCCCGGCCGAAGCCGAGCCCAAAACACTTACTGACTTACAGTCCGTAGTAGAGCTGGAATTCGTAAGGATGCGGATAAGCTCGCATAGGCGCAATCTCGTTTTCAGTCTTGTAGTCGATCCAGGTATCGAGCAGATCCTGAGTGAACACGTCGCCCTCGGTGAGGAAATCAGAGTCTGCACGAAGGGCATCAAGTGCCTCCTCCAATGAAGCTGGCAGTTTCTTGATGTCAGCGTATTCTGCCGGAGGCAACTCGTACAGATCCTTGTCCACGGGCTCTGGCGGCTCAATGCGGTTACGAATGCCATCAAGACCAGCCATTAGCGAAGCCGAGAAGGAAAGATACGGATTAGCTGAAGGATCTGGCACGCGGTATTCCACCCGCTTTGCCTTGGGGGAGGTGCCGGTAACCGGAATACGAATACAAGCGGAACGGTTACGTGCAGAATAAACCAGGTTTACCGGAGCCTCAAAGCCCGGTACCAAGCGACGGTAGGAGTTAATCGACGGGTTAGTAAATGCCAGCAGAGCCGGGGCATGTGCCAGCAGACCGCCAATAAAGTAGCGCGCCATATCGGAAAGGGCGCCGTAGCCGCGCTCGTCATAGAACAACGGGTCGCCGTTCTTCCACAGAGAAAGGTGAGTGTGCATACCCGACCCGTTGTCCCCAACCAGCGGCTTCGGCATGAACGTGGCAGTGCGACCGTCAGCAATCGCAGCATTCTTGATCACGTATTTGAATTTCATCATGTCGTCAGCAGCAGCCTGCAGCGAATTGAAGCGATAGTTGATCTCTTGCTGGCCCCCGGTGCCAACTTCGTGGTGGGCACGTTCCAACTTCAGTCCCACCTGCCCCAGCAAAGTAGACATAGTGTCGCGCAGATCTGCAAAATGGTCGGTAGGTGGTACAGGGAAATACCCGCCCTTCAAATCCACCTTGTAACCGTCGTTGTGTCCGTCCTCTTCGGCACCCATGCGCCATTCGCCCTCGACGGAATCAATCTGGTAAAAACTGTGCTCACGACGCGTTTGGAAACGCACCGAGTCGAACAAGTAAAATTCGGCTTCAGCACCAATGAAACAGGTGTCTGCAATGCCGGTAGACTTCAAATATGCCTCGGCTTTAGCTGCTACCTGACGCGGATCGCGCGAAAAAGGTTCATCGGTAAAAGGGTCGACAATGGAAAAATTGACCACTAAGGTTTTGGCTTTGCGGAACGGATCAATAAAGGCCGTGCTCACGTCTGGAATAAGCTTCATGTCGGATTCGTTGATGGCAACAAAACCGCGAATAGAAGAACCGTCAAACATAAGCCCGTCAGTTAGAGCCGCATCCTTGAACTCGCTCGCAGGAATGGCGAAATGTTGGGAAACGCCCGGCAGATCGCAAAAGCGAACGTCGACGAATTCGACCTTTTCCTTATCGATGTACTCAACAGCCTCTTCCGTGGACTGGAACATGTGATCTCCCGGAAAAAATAGAGATTAAAGGTGGTGTCAAAGACAGCTCTAATCTAACAAAAGCCGCCGCTAGTTATCCAGCTAAAAGCAAGATAACTAGCGGCTGTGGTAAAGGGCACTAGTTCAAAATATTTTCGAAATTAGTAGTGAACCACCGTGGTTGTACCCACCGGCGCCCACTCGAAATACCAGCCGGCCAGCGACACTGGCAAATTCACACAGCCGTGCGAACCCGAAGGGCCGGCGTAACCGAAGGTGGAACGCCAAGGAGCGCCATGCAGAGCATATCCTCCCGAGAAATACATGGCGTAAGGCACGTCAGGGGTGAAATAGTCTTCCCCGCGCATGTCGTCGTAGCGATACTTGCGTTGAATCTTGAAGATGCCCTGCACTGTCTCGTAACCGGGCATGCCATCTACCATGTATTCAGGGCCGCGAATCATTTGGGCGCCCACATAAGCTGAGACAGTGTGATTTGAAAGATTGATGTCAATCCACTTTTCGCCCTCCGTGGCAGGGTAGGCTAGCTTTTCGGCCCCTTTGGCAATAGTGCGGGTGTCCCATTCGGCCTTTTTAGGCTTAGAAGTAAATTTGCCAGTGTAGTCCTTACCCGCGTTAAGTGAGTCAGTACCGGACTTGGCAAGTTCTTCAGCGTTGTCGATCGCATAGCCGTCCTGCGGTTCGCGGACAGTGGCCAGAGTTTTGCCAGTCGAATCAACGTTTTTTAGACCATTTTGAGGGGCTTTGCTCACCTGCCCAGCAAGTTTTGACACCCACTCTTTGACGCGCTCGCCATTCATCTTGGGAGCCTGTTGTTTGCCAGATCCGTTTTCGGCAAAGTCTACCCAAGCGCGTTTCTTCTGCGCGCTTGGCTCGTAAGTTTCGCCCTCGTAAGTGATGGTAAATGGAGTGCGCGCAAGCTTATTTGCCCTATCCAAAAAGCCCTTGGCCTGTTCGTCGGTAATCGTCGGTTCCGACCTCACTGCTTTTACAGTGATCGACTGACTGGTGAGTGTGTTTATCGCCTTTTGGGCGGCAGCGTCTATTTGGTCGGGGTTGATGCCGCGCCCCGGCTTGCCTGACTGTAGCCGGAACGCAGATCCGTCCTCGGCAAGTACAACTTTGGCGTTCACCGGGGTGTTGTCCTTGCCTCCTAGTAAGTGGGAAGCGAACTCGCCAACCTTACCGGGGGTTTGCGAAAATGCGGGCCTGACCTGTGCGGGAGAAAACAATCCTTTTAGGCGTTGGCCAAAACTATGGGAAGAGGCTAAAGCGCGCTCGGCAGTCTTTTTGGAATCTACCGCGTACCCAAGCTCCGACAGGGGAGCGGTCTTAGTAGCATCCCCGCTGATGCGCACCGCTAGCTGGGAGGCATTTTGGGCAACCTGTTGCTCGATCTGGGAAGCCTTCATAGCGGTGACCGGCTTACCGGCAACCGTGGTTCCGGGCAGTGCCCTGTCCTTAAAATAAAAGCCGTAGCCAGCGATTGCGGCGGCAAGCAGGACTAGCAGGCCGCCCAAGACAGCCGCCACAACCCATTTTTTCTTGGAAGAACTTGAGTCGGGGGAAACCGTCGGGCCCGGAGCAGGTGCGAAGGCGTTTCCGGCGGCGGAATTAGAAAGCGGATTTTGGGTACTCATCATCACATATGGTACCGGTACTAGCTCTGCTAGCAACCCTCTGACCCGGAGATTTGCCGCACAAGTGCTAGCCTTATTCGGCTCCTCCGGCCTGCTGCCATAGACTGGCGAGGTGACTGATCCAGCATCGTACAGGCCTGCCCCCGGCGAGATTCCCACCGACCCCGGTGTTTATCGCTTTATAGATTCACATGGGCGCGTCTTGTATGTGGGGAAGGCAAAGAATCTGCGCGCGCGCCTCGCGAACTATTTCCAAGATCCTGCTAGCTTGAATCCGCGCATAGCGCAAATGGTTCGCTCTGCCTCGCAGGTGCGCTGGGTGGTAGTGGGCACGGAAGTAGAATCTCTTTCCCTCGAATACGCGTGGATCAAGGAATTCGAGCCGCGTTACAACGTCATGTATCGCGACGATAAGTCGTATCCCTACCTGGCTGTCACCATGAGCGAGCCTTTCCCTAGGGTGGAGGTCACTCGGGCCAAGCACAAAAAAGGAAACCGCTACTTTGGCCCGTACACGAAGGTGTGGGCTATACGCGAGACACTCGAATTGTTGCAACGGCCGTTTCCAGTGAGGACCTGTACCAACGGGGTCTTCAATCGTGCTAAGGCCCAGGGACGTCCCTGCCTACTGGGATACATAGACCGCTGTTCAGCCCCCTGCGTGGGAAGGATCAGTCAGGAAGACCACCGTCAGTTAGCAGTCCAATTATGTGATTTTATGGCGGGGAAAACTGGCCCACTTATCCGCCAACTCACAGCCCAGATGAAGGACGCTGCCCAGCGGCAAGAATATGAGCGGGCTGCTTCGCTGCGGGACACATTAAAAGCTGCCAAAACGGTACTCGAGAAGAATACTGTAGTGCTTGAAGATGGCACCGACGCAGACATCTTCGGGCTGGCCACCTCCGAACTAGTGGCCTCTGTGCAGGTGTTTATGGTGCGCGGCGGGCGTATTCGCGGGGAACGCGGTTGGGTTATAGAAAGGGCCTACCAGGAAACCGAGTCGGAGTTAATTGAAAAGCTCTTGGAGCAGGTCTACGGCGACTATCAGCCGTCGGATACTCCTACCCAACGGGATGTTGGGAAGAGCGTTGACGATCGCGTGCACACACCCACCTCAGCTATGCCGCGCGAAATTTGGGTGCCTGCTCTGCCGGCCGACAGCGAAACTGTAACTAAGTGGCTAGCCCAAAAACGCGGGGGTCCGGTAAGGCTCCGTCAGGTTCAGCGAGGAGATAAGAAGGCTTTGGCTGAAACCGTGGAAAAGAACGCCAAAGACGAACTTAGATTGCACCTGTTGCGGCGTTCGGGCGATTTGACTGAGCGTTCCAAGGCCCTCGAAGAGCTAGCCGATGCGTTAGAGCTGGACACTGCTCCTTTGCGTATTGAAGGCTTCGATATTTCACATATCTCTGGCACCAATCAGGTCGCCTCGATGGTCGTGTTCGAAGATGGCGCTCCCAGGAAATCTGCCTATCGCCATTTTGCGATCCGAGGCAAACACGGGGAGGGAGCTAGCGACGACACAGCTGCAATGGCCGAGGTACTCACCCGGCGCCTGGCGCGCCTGCAGGCAGAAGAGAAGGGAATAGAAGGTGAGGACGAAGACGGCATTCCGTTTGAAGTAGGTCCGTTGGACGAAGAGGGCTCGCCGCGCCGCTTTAGCTACAGGCCTGATTTGCTGGTGGTTGATGGGGGCCTACCACAGGTAAACGCCGCCGCCCGAGTTGTGGCGGATATGGGTGCCGATATTCCGGTTGTAGGCCTAGCTAAGCGACTGGAAGAGATCTGGATTCCAGGGGAAGATTTGCCCGTGATCTTGCCACGCACTTCCCCTGCCTTGTTTATGCTGCAGTATTTGCGCGACGAATCTCACCGCTTTGCCATCACCTACCACCGCAAGAAACGCGGCAAGGCTATGACACGCTCCGTACTGGACAAGATTGAGGGGTTGGGTCCGGCTCGCCAGAAGGCGCTTCTGAAGCACTTCGGTTCGGTAGCTAGGATACGTGCGGCTACCCCGGAGGAACTGTCCGAGGTCGAGGGCATAGGGCCGGCACTTGCGAGCAAGATTAGTGAAAAGTTAGCCAGGTAAACCCCATTCGCCGTCTGGGTGGGGCAAACTATAAGTATGGAGCAAGAACCTAAAGCGAGCACTGTACCTGCGGGAATCCCAGAACTCGACGAAGCTACTGAACACAGGGCGCGGCAAGTGCCCGAAATCCTAATTATTACCGGACTTTCAGGGGCGGGCCGGTCCCGGGCGGCGAACGCCTTAGAGGACCTGGATTGGTATGTGGTGGACAATTTGCCTCCGCAGATGCTGCCGGCTTTTGCCCATATGATGACCCCGGCTGGAGGCGGCGTACATAGATTAGCCGCTGTGGTGGACGTGCGCTCGGGCCGGTTCTTCCAAGAATTTCTCTCTATGCTCGACACTCTTTCGCGCGAGGGGATCCAGTACCAGATCGTCTACCTGGAAGCCTCCGACCAGTGTTTGGTCCGCCGTTACGAGCAGGTGCGCAGGCCCCACCCGCTCCAGGGGGACGGACGCTTGCTGGACGGCATTCAAGCTGAACGCGAGCTACTGAAGGGAGTTAGGGACCGCTCGGACGCGGTGATTGATACATCTGGACTTTCGGTACACGATCTGGCGCGGCATATGCGCGACGTAATAGGTGGGGCTAGCCAGAGGCCTTTGAACCTGACGGTCATGTCCTTTGGTTTCAAACATGGCCTGCCTCTCGACGCTGACCATGTGGTTGACGTTAGATTCTTGGCGAATCCCTATTGGGTGAGCGAACTGCGCAATCTCACGGGCCAAGACGAACCTGTAGCTAAGTATGTGCTAGAGCAGCCGGGTGCGCTCCAATTTGCCGACGGCTACGTGGATTTGATGGCTCCGATGCTAAAGGGTTACCTGTCCGAGTTGAAACCGTTTGTCACCATCGCAGTTGGTTGTACGGGCGGCAGGCACCGCTCAGTGGCGATTGCAGAACATATCTCAAGTAAATTCCGCGACCTGGGATTTCCTGTAAAAACGCTGCATCGCGACATGGGGCGTGATTAGCTTAGAAGATGCTATACGACAACCAAGGTTGGGCCACGCGTGGTGAATATGGGCCAAAAGTTGTGGCCTTTGGGGGTGGACACGGCCTCTCGGCTACTTTGAGGGCGTTGCGCCACCTGTCCAAACAGATCACGGCAGTGGTTACGGTTGCCGACGACGGCGGTTCGTCCGGTCGGTTGCGCCAAGAGTTAGATGTGCTTCCTCCCGGGGATTTGCGCATGGCGCTTTCCGCCCTCTGCGACGACTCCGAGTGGGGACTCACCTGGCGTGATGCTCTGCAACACCGTTTCCATACCGACGGCCCGCTGGACAACCACGCGATGGGCAACCTGCTTATCACCACCCTTTGGGACCTACTGAAGGACGAGGTCGCAGGATTGGATTGGGTGGCAAAACTCCTGCACTGTGAGGGCCGCGTTTTGCCCATGGCTGCGGTTCCCCTAGTGATCGAGGCGCAGGTAGATTTTGCAGGACAGATAAAAACTGTGGTGGGCCAGTCCAAAGTGGCGAAGACCGACGGCCAGATCAAATCGATAAGGTTAGTTCCCGATGACCCGCCGGTGCGTCCGGAAGTCTTACAGGCAATTGATCAGGCTGACTGGATCGTGATGGGGCCTGGATCTTGGTATACCTCTGTGTTGCCGCACCTGATGCTTCCCGAAATCGAGCAGGCGCTTGCCCGCTCTCAAGCACATAAGGCTTTAGTGGTGAACCTTGCCCCCGATGGCACCGAAACCTCTTCGATGACCATCGCCGATCATCTGAATGTGGTTCGAGAGTTTTCAAAAGAGCTCACCTTCGATGTGGTAGTAATAGATCCGTCCACCCTCGAGGACTATTCGGCTGCGGAAGCAGCTGCTAAAGAACTCGGGGCGAAAATACTTCTTCGGCAAGTTTCGATGGGTCCCGGACATTTGCCCTATCACGATCCACTGCGACTTGCTGCCGCGTTGCGGGACGCCTTCGAAGGTTTTTTCGGAGACGTCGGAGACACTGAGTAATTCACGAAAGTTGAGCAGTTAATGTCGTTGACTAGTGACATGAAGTCCGAGCTGGCAAAGGTCGTCCTCGACACTCCTGCAGAAAAACATGCGGAACTTGCTGCCATGCTTCGGTTCGCCGGAGGGCTGCACCTAGTTTCGAGGCGTATCGTTATTGAGGCCGAGGTCGATTCCGAAGAAGTAATGGAGCGAACTACTGCTCTCTTGGACGAGCTTTACAATATCGATTCGCAGGTAATCGTCGTCTCTGGCGGGGGGCTTCGGCGCGAGGGGCGCTATGTCATCCGGGTGGTGGCCGGGGCCGAGAGATTGGCGCGGCTTACGGGTCTTATCGATAGGCGAGGGCGCCCGGTGCGGGGGTTGCCCGCAGCGCTGGTATCCGGTGCTAAGGAGCAGGCGCTCGCCGTTTGGAGGGCGGCCTTTATGGCACGCGGCTCGCTTACGGAACCGGGCCGTTCCTCCGCCCTCGAAATTACCTGCCCGGGGCCCGAGGCAGGCTTGGCCCTAACCGGTTGCGCAAGGCGTCTGGGGATCACTGCGAAGACACGTGAGGTGCGCAATGTGGACAGGGTGGTAATTCGCGATGGAGACCACATTCAGCGTATTGCGAAGATGATGGGATCGGTAACTACAGTTGCCACTTGGCAGGAACGCCGGCAAAAGCGCGAGATGCGTGGTTCAGTGAATAGACTGGCTAATTTTGACGACGCCAACTTGCGCAGGTCCGCCAGAGCAGCCGTAGCTTCTGCCGCTCGAGTCGAGAAGGCTTTCGAAATTTTAGGTGCCGACATCCCGCCCCATCTGGTTCAAGCAGGTCAGCTGAGAGTGAAATATAAGGGTGCCTCTTTGGAGGAGCTAGGCCAGCAGGCGGATCCTCCTCTTACCAAAGATGCGGTAGCAGGCAGAATCCGCCGTTTACTTGCAATGGCAGACAAAAAGGCGATGGAACTTGGAATCGCAGGAACCGAGAGTGCCCTTACCCCAGAAATGCTAGACGGATAAAAAAGTCTGATTATTCGAGATTTTTGGACCTTTGACCCGAGCTAGATATGTGATTTCCGTGTAATTTAAGAGGTGTCGACCGCTAAGCGGACGAATTTGGGGAGATTCCCCTTTCTGAAAACATGACTATCGCTGTGTTTGCAGCGAGACCAGGAGGACATAGTGACCACTCGCGTCGGAATCAACGGCTTCGGCCGCATCGGCCGTAACTTCTTCCGCGCCGCCCTGAAGCAGGGCGCCGATCTTGAGATCGTTGCAGTCAATGACCTTACTGACAATAAGACTCTCGCACACCTGCTCGAATGGGACTCCATTCTTGGGCACCTCGATTCCGAGGTAACTTACGACGACGAGTCCATCACTGTTGGTGGCAAGCGCATCGTTGCACTGGCAGAGCGCGACCCCAAGAACATCAAGTGGGGTGAGCTGGGCGCCGACATCGTAATCGAGTCCACCGGCTTCTTCACCGATGGTGAAGCTGCTAAGGCCCACATTGACGGTGGTGCCAAGAAGGTCCTGATTTCTGCCCCCGGCAAGAACATCGACGGGACTTTCGTAATTGGTGTCAACTCTGACCAGTACGATCCGGAAAAGCACAACATTATTTCGAATGCTTCGTGCACCACTAACTGCTTGGCTCCGCTGGCTAAGGCCCTGAACGATTCGATTGGCATTGAGCGCGGCCTCATGACCACCATTCACGCCTACACCGGTGACCAGCGCCTGCACGACGCTCCTCACAAGGATCTGCGTCGCGCCCGTGCCGCTGCCTTGAACATCGTCCCCACCACCACCGGTGCGGCAAAGGCTGTGGCCCTGGTTCTGCCGGAGCTGAAGGGCAAGCTCGACGGCTACGCAGTGCGCGTGCCTGTTCCTACCGGATCTCTGACCGACCTGACCTTCACTGCCTCGAAGGAAACCTCCATCGACGAGGTCAATGCTGCGGTCAAGGAAGCCTCTGAAGGTGCCCTCAAGGGTGTTCTCGCCTATTCGGATGGTGCACTCGTCTCCACTGACATCGTGACCGACCCGCACTCTTCGATCTTCGATGCTCCGCTCACCAAGGTCATTGGCGACCAGGTCAAGGTCGTCTCTTGGTACGACAACGAATGGGGCTACTCCAACCGCCTCGTCGATCTTGCCGTGCTAGTCGGCCAGAAGCTCTGAGACTTTAGCAAATGAGTGACGCCCGCGTATCCGTAAGGGTGCGCGGGCGTTGTTCGTAAAAATGTGTTAGGGGACAATATGTTGAAAACTATCGAATCTCTCGGTGATCTAAAGGGCAAACGCGTACTGGTGCGCTCTGACTTCAACGTGCCTTTGCAAGACGGGAAAATCACTGACGACGGCCGTATCCGTGCTGCTCTTCCAACTCTGAAGAAACTTGTCGGCGCGGGGGCAAAGGTTATTGTAATGGCCCACCTTGGCCGCCCCAAGGGCCAGGTTAAGCCGGAGTTCTCGCTAGCTCCTGTTGCTGAGCGTTTGGGCGAACTAATCGACGCAAAGGTAACTTTGGCCGAGGACACTACCGGAGAATCTGCTAAGAAAGTTACCTCCGAACTTGAAGACGGCCAGATCGCATTGCTGCAGAACGTGCGTTTTGACCCTCGAGAAACCTCGAAGGATGAGGCTGAACGTGAGGCGTTTGCCTCCGAGATGGCGGAACTTGCCGACGTCTTTGTTTCGGACGGCTTTGGGGTAGTTCACCGCAAGCAGGCTAGCGTTTACGACGTTGCCAAGAAGCTGCCGGCAGCTGCCGGATTGCTCGTAGTTAAAGAAATTGACTCGCTTTCAAAGGCCACCCAGGATCCGGCTCGCCCTTACACCGTTGTTCTTGGCGGCTCTAAAGTTTCGGACAAACTTGGAGTCATAGCAAATCTGTTGTCCAAGGCGGACACTTTGCTGATCGGAGGCGGTATGGGCTACACCTTCTTGAAGGCCAAAGGGTACGAGGTTGGTAAATCCCTTCTCGAGGAGGATCAGCTCGAAACCGTCAAGGAATACCTAGAAGAAGCTAAGCAGAAGGGCGTAGAACTACTTGTTCCGCTCGATAGCGTGGTGGCTCCGGAATTCGCCGCGGACGCACCGGCTTCAGTGGTGGCAGCGGAGGAAATCCCCGACGACCAGATGGGCCTAGACATCGGACCTAAGACAGCCGAAGCCTTTGCGGCGAAGATCGCCGAATCTAAGACGGTTGTCTGGAATGGGCCTATGGGGGTATTCGAGTTTGACGCCTTTGCTAAGGGCACCGAGGCCGTGGCGAAGGCCATGAGTGAATCTGAAGCGTTCACTGTTATCGGCGGGGGCGACAGCGCTTCTGCAGTTAGAGGGCTCGGCTACAACGAAGATTCGTTCTCGCACATTTCTACCGGCGGTGGGGCCTCACTTGAGCTCCTAGAAGGAAAGACGCTGCCGGGCATCGAAGTATTGGAGGAAAAGTAAATGGCACGCACACCGCTAATGGCAGGAAACTGGAAGATGAACATGGATCATCTGGAGGCAATCCACTTGGTCCAAGGCCTTGCTCTAGACCTGCAAGACAACAAATTTGAGAAGGGGAGCGTGGACGTGGTGGTAATTCCCCCGTTCACAGACATCCGTTCGATCCAGACACTGGTGGACTCCGACGAGCTGCCGATAGCCTACGGCGCCCAGGATGTGTCGGTACACGACAACGGTGCCTACACCGGCGAGGTATCCACTGCGATGCTAACAAAACTGGGATGTACCTATGTGGTGGTCGGGCACTCCGAACGTCGTGAATACCACAACGAGACCGACGAAGTGGTAAACGCTAAGGCACGCAAGGCCCTTGCTGCCGGACTGACCCCAATTATCTGCTGCGGTGAGGCACTTGAGGTGCGTAAGGCTGGCGAGCAGGTAGCTCACGTCCTCGGGCAAATCGACTGCGCCTTCAAAGACATTTCGGCTGAGGAAGCCGTCAAATGCGTCGTAGCGTACGAACCTATCTGGGCAATTGGCACCGGCGAGGTTGCCACTCCGGAGGATGCTCAGGAAGTATGCGGAGCAATTCGTTCCCACCTTGCCGAGCTGTACTCGGCTGACGTTGCTAACCAGGTACGCGTCCTCTACGGCGGCTCGGTTAAGTCCGCAAACGTGGCAGATATTATGGCCAAAGAAGATGTCGACGGAGCTCTGGTGGGCGGCGCGTCCTTGAAAGCCGAGGAGTTCGGCAAGATTGTGCGTTTCAACGCCTAAATGTGGTTTTGGCCCGCGGGTTCGCCCTGCGGGCCAAACTGCGTTAGTATTGCCAAGTTAGACCTTATAAATAGCGGAGGTTAGAGTGCACGTTATCCAGATTATTTGCCAAGTCCTATTGGTAATAACGTCCCTCTTGCTCATCCTTACCATTCTTATGCACAAAGGTAAGGGTGGCGGCCTATCCGATATGTTTGGTGGCGGTTTCAGTTCCTCGGTTGCCTCTTCGGGCGTCGCTGAGCGCAACCTCAATCGCATCACTATCGCGATAGCACTAATCTGGACTGTGGTGATAGTGATCTTAGGTATCATCACCAAGGTCCAATCCTAAGCATTGCTCAAAAGGCGGGCGCTAGGCGCCCGCCTTTTTGTTTAAGGATTTTTTCTAACAGCCGGGCGCGATCTAAAAATGCGTTCGGTGCAGATGAGCTGCGGATACTCCGTCCTGCCCAAAAATACGCCTACTATGCCATATTCCCTGGAGGAGCTTACACGTAAGAATTAGGGGAGAGTTTACCTACTAGTAACTCGCGGGGGCTAGGTTTTTACTAAAAAGACTAAGTGGAAAGTTGGTCCCCATGGCAAAACAGGATGCCAAGGAACAAGGTAGTACCACGTATTTGTCCGCCGAAGGCAAATCAGACAGGAACTGGCATCTGTTTTTTGGAATTTTGCTAGTTGGCACCGTCATTGCCTTCGTTTTGTGGGCAATAGGGTACGTCTCAGACTCGGCTAATAATATCGTTCTCATCTTAACTGTGTTGTTCGGTGTCTTTATGGCCTTCAACATAGGTGGAAACGACGTGGCGAACTCGTTCGGTACTTCTGTAGGGGCGGGCACGCTTTCAATGAAACAGGCCCTCGTAGTAGCCGCGGTCTTTGAAGTCTCCGGAGCTGTAATAGCAGGTGGTAACGTTACTGAAACTGTGCGCTCAGGAATCGTAGACTTAGATTCGATAAGCGGCTCTCCAAGCGATTTTGTCTACATCATGATGGCGGCCTTACTTGGCGCCGCAGTTTGGCTGTTAGTTGCCACACGCATGGGATGGCCTGTATCGACCACCCATTCGATTGTGGGCGGCATAGTAGGGGCCGCGGTAACTGTAGGATTCATAACCCACACCGGTGGCTTTGACATGGTCCAGTGGAAAGAGATCGGCAAGATCGCAATCTCCTGGGTCCTGTCGCCGGCCTTAGGGGGAGTCGTAGCCTACTTCCTGTTTAAGGCGATCAAAGATAATATCTTGGTCTACAACGAAGAAGCAGACAAACAATTGCGTGAAATCAAGAAGCAACGCATGGAGCTTAAGAATAAACAAAAGGATGCCTTCGGCAAGCTAAACGAGATTCAACAGCTCGCATACACAAACGCAATGGTGCGTGATGCGTTTACTACCTCGCAAGACCACTTTGATTCAGACGAAATTGAGACCGACTACTACAGGCAGCTCCACCGTATTCAAGAGCAGACCGAAAACGTGAAGGCTCACCGCGCCCTAGACGTGTGGGTGCCGCTCCTAGCAGCAATAGGCGCCATGATTATAACTGCAATGTTGCTGTTCAAAGGGCTCTCCAACCTTGATATCAACATTGATTCGCTAGGTTCGTACCTAATTATGGCAATGGTTGGGGCAGCAGTCTGGATGGCAGTATTTATCTTCGCTAAACAGTTGAAGAACTACGACCTTGAAAAATCTACATTTCTACTTTTTTCGTGGATGCAGGTGTTTACTGCCTCCGCGTTTGCCTTCTCTCACGGATCTAACGACATTGCAAACGCAGTGGGGCCTTTTGCGGCCGTACTGGACGTATTGCGCACCCACAAGATCGGCAATGAGGCAACCGTCCCAGCCGCCGTCATGGTAGCTTTCGGCGTAGCACTCATCGCCGGGCTGTGGTTTATAGGCAGAACGGTTATTCACACGGTGGGTACGGGCCTTACCGAGATCCACCCGGCCTCAGGCTTTGCAGCTGAACTTTCCGCGGCAGCAGTAGTAATGGGAGCATCCTTGTTGGGTTTGCCGGTATCGTCCACGCACATTTTGATCGGGGCGGTCCTGGGGGTAGGCATTGTAAACAGAGCAGCGAACTGGAAATTGATGAAACCGATTGCTACTGCCTGGGTTATTACTCTGCCGGCGGCAGCAGTGGTAGGAGCCGTGACTGTCGCAATTTTGCGCGCAGTCTTTTAGTCAGTTTCCGGCAGCGGCGAGGTCTGTTAGCCAATAGGTTCCGGACATATTTAGCGCCGCTGCCGGACATTTCTCGCTACTTATTCCCGCAGCAATCGCCTTTGCAAAGGCTGTAGATTTTTCCTCTCCGGACAAAATGATGAAGCGTTTCTTGCACGCTCTTAGCAGCCCCATAGAAACAGTCACCCGAATCGCAGGAGGCTTGGGGCTGTCAAAGACAGCATAGGCGCTTTGCTCGCCGGCAGGCCGGGACGGAAAAATAGAGGCCACGTGTCCGTCTGGTCCCATTCCTAAAATGGCCAAATCGAAACTTGGTGTTAACTCAGCCTCCAACTCTGCCTGATACGCCTTAGCGGCTTCGGTAGCGGTGGAAAAATCGTTCGCGGACCCAATGCGATGGAAATGAGCTGAATCCCAAATTCCGTCCAAGGCAGCAAGTGCCTGTGCGTCATTGCGCTCGCTCCGGTCAGAACCTACAAAGCGCTCGTCCACCCACCACACGTGCAAGCCCGACCAATCTAAATCTGCGCTCAGGGGGAATCTTGCTACCTCTTTGAGCACGTGGTTCGAGACGAACCCACCCGCAATCCCCACGTGTACGGCCTCTTTAGAGGCGAGTAAGTCAGACAGGGCTAAAACTATACGGGCGGCACTAGCCCGCGCCAAGATATTTCGAGTCGCATAAACAATGGTTTTACTTGGCACTAGAATCTTCTTTCAACTTTGCCAGCCCTTCCGTAATAACTATTTCATAGATTGGGTCAGGATCTAGGCGACGAAGGTCTTCCATTAGACAATCCTTGAGCTCCCGCCTGGCCAAATTGACAAATGTTGTAGACAGGCCAGGCCTGTGTAGATGCGCCACATCGGAGCCCTCGCGACGAGTCAACGATACCTCTTCACCGGTATCGTCGGTAAAGAAAATCCCAGTGACTGTCTTCGCGCTATCGTCTTGGCACACCGTGACCTCAATCTCAAGCTTCCAGGCGAGCCAAGCTGCGATCAAGTTAGGGGAGGGGTGGGCAAGGTTGCCCCTAACACGGGCGCGAACAATTCTGTTCGTACGAGCTTCGTCGACAGTTGCCGCAAGTACTCCTCGCCAAAGTGTATTAGCAGACCAAGAGAGATCGCCGTCCCCGTCTGTGTAGTTCCTGGCGAGTTTAGCTAGAGTTTTCATGGGATCTGGGGTCTGCCGTGCGTCAGTGAGCCGTTTTGTAGCGAGCTTGCCCAGGGGATGGCCAGCCGGATTTGTAGGTGGGTGTAACGGCCAATACACCACAATCGGGACGTCCGACAGCAAGAGCGGGTTGACCAGCGTATCGAGACTCTGGGCTGTTTCCCCAAGCGGCTCGAGTACCACTACCTCGGAAGCGCCCGCCTGTCCGCCAACGCGAATCTGTGCATTGAGCGTCGCAGATTGGGTTTCTTCTGCGTCCTCAACCACGATAAGCACCCGGCAAGGGTGCTCCTTGGAGGCGGCATCCGAGATCTCGATAGCCCGATCCACGTCTGCAACAGTGGGAACACAGATTATCAATGTCAGCACACGTCCGAGGGCGCCGGCCCCCTGTTCGGAGCGCTCTCTGTTCAAAATTGCGGCTACCTCGGAGCCACTGGTGCCTTTCAAGGTCTGAATCACGGGATCCTCCAAGCTCTACCGGTTCGTCCTAACATTTGATGGGCGGAATCAGGTCCCCAAGTACCAGGAGCATATAGATCTGGTCTTCCATTTTCTGCCCAGAAATCAAGTATCGGATCCAATATTTTCCACGACAGTTCCACTTCGCGTTGACGGGGGAAGAGCGGCGCGTCCCCAGTAAGTGCGTCTTTGATGAGCTTTTCGTAGGCTTCCGGAGAATCTTCGGTAAAAGCATGCCCGTAGCCGAAATCCATAGTTACGTCGCGGACTTGCATGCCTGCCCCGGGAACCTTAGCGCCAAAGCGTATAGTCATACCTTCGTCTGGTTGTACTCGTATGACCAGCGCATTCTGCCCAAGTTCGGAAGTAGAAACGTTGTCGAAAGGCATGTGCGCCGCCCTCTTAAATACCACCGCTATCTCGGTAACCCGCTTTCCTAGGCGTTTGCCTGTGCGCAGATAGAAAGGTACCCCTGCCCAGCGCCGATTTGCGATTTTTAAGGTGATAGCAGCGAATGTGTCGGTGGTTGAGTCCGCAGGAATATTATCCTCTTGCAAATACCCTGCAACTTTTACTCCCCCCTGCCAGCCTCCGGTGTATTGACCGCGGGAGGTGCTAGTAGCTAGATCGGTAGGAATATGCACCGCAGAAAGGACCTTTTCCTTCTCGATGCGCAAATCCTCCGGGTCAAAGGTAGAAGGTTCTTCCATAGCTGTAAGCGCTAGCAGCTGCAACAGATGGTTTTGCATAACGTCGCGCGCTGCCCCAATCCCATCGTAGTAGCCGGCTCGGGAGCCAATACCAATATCTTCGGCCATGGTGATCTGAACGTGATCGACATAGTTCGCATTCCAAATAGGCTCGAACATGGTGTTGGCAAACCGTGTAGCGAGCAAATTCTGCACAGTTTCCTTACCTAGATAGTGGTCGATTCGGAAAATGTCGCCCTCGTCAACCAGGGAAGTGAGCTGGTGAGCTAGTTTTTTCGCCGAATCCAGGTCGTGGCCAAAAGGCTTTTCAATGATCACTCGGCGAAACTGCCCTGGGGCTTTCTTCGTTAGTCCAGTATTAGCTAGGTTGTTACAGACCATCCCAAAATACTTTGGCGGGACCGAAAGATAAAATGCATGATTGCCGCCGGTACCGCGATTCTCGTCCAGTTCCTCAACAGTGCGACGCAGCTTTTGGTAGGCTTGCGCGTCGTCGAAAGTTCCCCCAACAAAGCGGATTCCCTGGGAAAGCGTTTTCCACGTACGCTCGTTAAAATCAGTGCGGGCATACTTTTCGATACTGGAGCGCACAAAATCCTCGAAAGTGCTTCGGTCCCAGTCTCGACGGGCAAAACCAGTAAAAGCAAATGCCGGGTGCAAAAGCCCGCGATTGGCAAGATCGTAAATAGCAGGCATCAATTTTTTTCTTGCCAGATCCCCTGTGACCCCGAAAATCACCAGGCCGCACGGAGGGGCAACTATAGGCAGCCTCCGGTCGCGTGGATCGTAAAGGGTTTGCGCGCTCACGCGGGCTCCTTTCTGCAAAGTAAAAGGTGGGCGGGGATCATGATCCCACACCCACCATTGGGTTTTGTATTTAGACTACTTGCTGGACAGAACTTCTTTGGCTTTCGCCACAACCGCGTCGGCAGTAAAACCGAAGTGTTCAAATAGCTCGGCAGCCGCCCCCGGCAGCCCGAACGAAGCCATTGCCAAAGCCTTTCCCCTGCAACCGAGGTACTTATACCACGGCGTAGCTAGTCCTGCCTCGACGGAAACCCTGGCCGTTACCTCCTTGGGCAAGACCTTCTCTTTGTAGTCGGAGTCCTGCTGATCGAACCATTCCATGCAGGGGACGGATACCACCCGAGCGTGGGTGCCCTCCGCTGCTAATTTTTCTCCTGCCTCGACCGCCAGGTGTACCTCGGAACCGGAAGCAAGCAAAATCACGTCGGGAGTGCCCTCACAATCTTTCAGAATGTAGGCCCCCTTAGCTACGCCCTCGGCGCCTGCCAGGCCATCCTTGCCACGGTGCAAGGTGGGCAACCCCTGGCGAGTAAGGACGATGCCTGCAGGGCTATCGCGGCGCAATACCTCGAGCCAGGCTTGAGCTGTTTCCGGCCCATCCATTGGGCGCACTACCGAAAGATTCGGAATAGCCCGGTAGGCGGCGAGGTGTTCAACAGGCTGGTGAGTGGGCCCGTCTTCGCCAACACCAATGGAATCGTGGGTCCAAACGTAGGTCACAGGCAGATTCATGAGTGCGGCCAGGCGTACTGCCCCGCGCATATAGTCGGCGAACACGAAAAAAGTCCCCCCGTAGGGGCGAGTTAGCTCGTCGGCAGCAATGCCGTTGAGGATGCCTGCCATGCCATGCTCACGAATCCCGAAGTGCAGATTGCGCCCGTATTTGTTGCCCTTGAATTTTGCTGACGAGCGCTCCTGGGGGAAGAACGAAGGTTCCCCTTCCATCATGGTTTTATTAGATCCGGCCAGATCAGCAGAACCGCCCCAAAGCTCTGGCACGTGCGGGGCCAGCGCGTTTATAACCTTGCCAGAGGCAGCCCTAGTTGCCAAGGATTTGCCCTCTTCAAAGGTGGGCAGTTTGTCCTGGAGTCCCTCGGGCAGCTTGCGTTCGAGTGTACGCTGGAGTTGCACGGCAAGTTCGGGATGGCTCTGGCGCCACTTGTCAAAGCGCTGGTCCCAATCTTTCCGAAGCTTTCTGGCCCTAGAGGCAGCATTGTCGCGAGCGTGGCGAACAGCCTCCTCGTCGACGTCAAAGTGCTTATCCGGATCCAGGCCCAGAGTTTCTTTCAGTGCCCTCAGAGTTTCCTCGCCAAGAGCGCTGCCGTGAATGGTACCTGTGTTCTGCTTGCCTGGGGTAGGCCAGCCGATGATGGTCCGAATGGAAATTAGGGAGGGCTTGTCTGTAACCTTCTTAGCCTCTTCGATAGCGGCGTCGAGAGCATCTATGTCCTCGCTGTAGGAGCCATCGTCCTTCAAGAAATTGACCTGCTGTGTATGCCAACCATAGGCGTTGAAACGAGCTGGAACGTCCTCGCTAAAAGCGATAGAAGTGTCGTCTTCAATCGAGATCAAGTTCTGGTCGTAAAAAACAATCAGGTTGCCCAATTCCTGCGTTCCCGCCAAGGAAGCCGCTTCGGAGGTAATGCCTTCTTCTAGGCAGCCTTCGCCGACAACGGTGTAGATATGGTGGTCGAAGGGCGAAGTGCCCTGAGGAGCGTCGGGATCGTACATGCCACGCGTACGCCGTTGGCTCATGGCGAAACCAACTGCGGCAGCAAAGCCAGATCCTAGGGGGCCGGTGGTAATTTCCACGCCCTTAGTGTGGGAATACTCTGGATGCCCGGGAGTCTTCGACTCGAACTTTCGGAACTTCTTCAAATCCTCGAGTTCCATATCCATGCCCGCCAAATACAGCTGAATATATTGGAGGAGTGAAGCGTGCCCGATCGAGAGCATGAAGCGGTCGCGTCCCAGCCACCGCTCGTCCTGAGGATCGAAATTCAGGTGGCGCTGGTAGAGCAAATATGCGAGTGGAGCAAGTGAAATTGCGGTACCGGGGTGGCCTGAGCCGGCTTCTTCCACGGCGTCGGCGGCGAGAACCTTTGCTGTAGTAACTGCCCTTTGGTCAAGTTCATCCCACTTCACTGTCATGTATCTGCGCTTTCTCTTAGAAAAAGAATTAACACTATCCCTGATAAGGATAACTTATTGTGATGGTACCCACGCTAGGCGGGGTATGAATTTGGTGCGTTCCGCCATCAGCGGATTATGGTTATTCCATGATGTCGCTTGAGGAGCTCATCTCTGCCTATTTGACCCACGTGGAAGTGGAACGCGGGGCCTCGCCAAATACCGTGGCCGCTTACCGCCGGGATCTTTCCCGACTGTCGCATTGGGCGCAGCAAGGAACGCTGAAACTAGCTGATCTGGACGCTAACAAGGTAGAGGACTTACTTGCGGCGGTCCGCTCCGGCGAGGACGGAGGAAAACCTTTGTCGGCCTCTTCGGCGGCGCGTTTGCTGGCCTCGGTACGTGGGGTCGCCCGGTTCGCCCGCGACGAGGGCATACTCGCGACTGATTTCTCGGAGGGGGTACTCACTCCTAAGCAGCCGCAGCGCTTGCCTAAAGCACTAACTATTGGAGAGGTAGAAACGCTGCTAGACGCTGCGGGCTCTGGCGAGGGACTCACGCCGCTGCGCGATAGGGCTCTGCTAGAGGTCCTTTACTCCACGGGCGCGCGTATAACGGAAGCTATCTCGCTAGCAGTGGACGACATCAATACCACCGAAGACTTTTCAACTTTGCGCGTTGTGGGCAAAGGCAGAAAAGAACGCTTTGTGCCCTTGGGGCACTACGCGCTAAAAGCAGTAGAGGCTTACCTGGTGCGCGCTCGTCCTGCGTTCGCCGCTAAGGGCAAGGGCAGCCCCGCCCTATTTCTTTCCAGCAGAGGAAATCCGCTCACGCGCCAGGCGGCGTGGGTAATTTTGCAAAATGCTGCGACAAAGGCAAAACTGCACACCCACGTTTCCCCGCACACTTTGCGGCACTCTTTTGCAACGCATCTGCTCGAGGGAGGCGCCGACGTGCGAGTAGTGCAAGAATTGCTCGGGCATGCTTCGGTAACAACCACCCAGATTTATACCAAGGTGACGGCCCAAACATTGCGCGAGGTTTACCGTTCTTCACACCCGCGTGCGCTATAAAAGTATGTAACGCTTCCGCACCGGCGATAAAATAACGATAGTTTAAGAGGGTGAGTAAACTGCAGCCAGGATTGATACCAGTTCCGCCAGAGGGAGGTGCCGACCCGGAGTTTCCGGAACCGGCTCCACTCGAGGCACATGGCCCCGCGCGCATTATTGCTATGTGTAACCAGAAAGGTGGCGTGGGCAAGACTACAAGCACCATCAACCTGGCAGCTGCTCTTGCCGAATACGGCAGGCGGGTGTTGATTGTCGATTTCGATCCTCAGGGGGCAGCTTCGGCTGGGCTCGGTATCATGAGCCACGAATTAGACAAGACTATTTACACTCTGATGACCAACCCGCGCATGGACGTGCACGAAGTAATAGAACACACTGATTACGAAGGTCTCGATGTAATCCCCGCAAATATTGATCTTTCCGCAGCTGAAGTGCAACTGGTAAACGAGGTGGCTCGTGAACAGATACTTGCTTCAGTTTTGCGCCCGGTGCGCGAGGAGTACGACCTCATAATTATCGACTGCCAACCTTCTTTAGGGCTCTTGACTGTAAATGCGCTTACCGCCGCTCACGGGGTGATGATTCCCATGGAAGCCGAGTTCTTCGCCCTGCGCGGGGTGGCCTTGCTGGTGGAAACCATCGAAAAGGTGCGCGACCGGCTAAACCCGCGTTTGAAGATCGACGGCATATTAATCACTATGGTCGACATGCGAACGCTGCACGCTCGCGAGGTCGTAGATCGGCTAATCGAGGCCTTCGGCGACAAGGTGTTTAAAACCATGGTCAAGCGAACCGTCAAGTTCCCCGACGCCACCGTGGCCACAGAGCCTATAACGAGTTTCGCTCCCTCCCACGAGGGGGCACAGGCTTACCGGAGGCTAGCCCGGGAGTTGATTTCTCGTGGCGACGCAGCCTGAATTTTCCGTAAACCTCAGTAACTTCTCGGGCCCCTTCGAGCTGCTTTTGGGGCTGCTTGCCAAACGCAAACTCGACATAACCGAGGTCGCCCTCGCCCAGGTTACGGACGAGTTTATTGCCTATATGAAGGCTAGCCCAGACCTATCGCAGACCAGCGAATTTTTGGTAACTACCGCTACGTTGCTGGCGCTGAAGGCCGCCTCGCTGCTACCTAAACAGGAAACTGCTCGCGAGGACTTGGAGTTGCTTGAAGCCCGCGACTTACTCTTTTCCCGGCTCCTTCTGTACCGCGTCTTTAGTGAGGCAAGTGACGTAATCGAGGCGCGCCTGCGCGAGCAAAGGAGCTTCTTTGCGCGCTCGGTTCCGCTAGAGCCACATTTTGCGGCTCTGGAGCCAAGCCTTGTTCTAAAGGCTACCCCGCTGGATCTAGCCCGCCTCGCTGCCGATGCGATTACTCACCAGGAGCCGCAGGTGGCACTGGCACATTTGCACGATCCGGTAGCGCCGGTCAGTCGCGAACTGGCGATCATCTCGGCCAAACTGCGCCTCTCAGGACGAGCTTCTTTTGACGAACTCACAGCAGATGCTCAAAATCTCCCCGTAGTGATCTCTAGATTTTTGGCCTTGCTCGAACTCTTTCGGGCAGACCAAGTAACCTTCGAACAGGCTGGCCCCATGGAGACCCTTTGGGTCGACTGGATCGGCGCAGACACCAATATTGCTTTGGCCGACGACTACATTGGAGAACAGAGTGAATGAGCTACTGGCGCAGTTGGAGGCTATCTTGGCCATTGCCTCCGAACCTGTAGACGAGGTCGACCTTGCCGCAGCGCTGGAAACGCCGCTGGGACAAGTGAAGGCGGCGTTAGAGACGCTCAAGAACGAATATGAGGAGCAGACCCCGCGCCCTCGCGGGTATCGATTGCGCCACGTAGGTGGGGGGTGGCGCCTGTACTCGGCTCCCGCATATGCCCCAGTGGTTGGGAAGTTCATCACTAGGGGTAGGCGCGCCCGTCTTTCTAGAGCCAGCCTGGAAACCTTAGCTGTTATAGCCTACCGCCAGCCCTGCAGCCGTAGTCAGATTGCACAAATCCGCGGCGTGGCAGTCGATTCTGTGGTCCGTACGCTGCTGGCCCACGAACTAATAGAAGAGGCTGGAGAGGCGCCCTCGGGAGCGGTACTATACAGGACGACCTCCCTATTTTTGGAACAAATGGGCATGAACAGTCTTGATGAGTTGCCACCGCTGTCGCCTTTTATGCCACAATCAGAGGACTTAGATAATATGCTCGCCGCGATGGAGGACCATGATGAATAAGCGCGACCCACATGTACCGGGCGGAATTCGCCTGCAGAAGATTTTGGCGCAAGCCGGAGTAGGCTCGCGCAGGATGTGCGAAAAGCTAATTGCCTCGGGCAGGGTAAAAGTAGATGGTCAGGTTGTCCGCGAATTAGGCACGAGGGTAAGGCCCGATGCGGTCCTGCATGTGGACAATCAGCGGGTATTTGTAGATGATTCCCATATCACTATTGCTGTTAACAAACCCTACGGAGTTATCTCTGCAATGTCAGATCCGGAGGGGCGCGAAACTCTTGCGGACCTCCTTGTCGAATATCCTGAAAGGCTTTTCCACGTGGGGCGCCTGGATCAAAATTCTGAAGGCCTCATTTTGGCAACTAACGATGGGGAACTGGCCAATCGGCTAACCCACCCCTCTTACGAAGTCCCCAAAACCTACCTGACTACCGTTGCCGGAATCGTCACGCCTGCCGAAGTGAAGCAGGCTCGCGAGGGGGTGTTGCTCGATGACGGCCCAATTGCCTGTGACGAGTTCGTGGTCAAGGACCAGCATTCGAATCGCTCACTGGTTAAAGTTACAGTCCACGAGGGGCGTACCCGGCTAGTGCGTCGTCTGATGAAAGAGCTTGGCCACCCCGTGGAACGCCTTGTGCGCACTAGGATAGGTAACATCTACTTAGGCAAGTTGCACTCGGGCGCTACCAGAGCGGTTGACGGGGACCAGCTGGCGCAGCTCATGAAGCTGGTTGGGCTGTGAGAACTCCCTCGGTACTCATAGTTGGTACCGGTCTGCTTGGCACTTCGCTGGGACTGCGTTTAAAGGAAAACTGGCAAGTTTGGTTGTCAGATCTTTCTCCGGCTGCCGAAGCATTGGCTCGCGACATGGGGGCAGGCTCTTGTTACGACGGGGCGGCACAGCCCGATTTAGTGGTTGTTTGCGCTCCTCCCGATGTTGCAGGCAGGTGCGTGGTGCAGGCCTTAGAAAATTTTTCAGAGGCAGTAGTAACGGATGTGGCATCTGTTAAGGAAGCGGTAGCTGAGGTGGTGCTCGGATGCGAGGTCGATTGGTCTCGTTATGTGGGCTCGCACCCCATGGCTGGCCGTGAACGGTCGGGGGCAGCTGCTGCCGATTGTGACCTGTTTGAGGGTAACCCGTGGGTAATTGTGCCCACTGAGTATTCAGCTGCCACCGCCCTCCAAATGGTGCGCTCGGTGGCGCTAGAGGTAGGAGCCATCCCCAGACAATTGTCGGCGGAGGAGCACGACGCGGCGGTGGCCCTCGTTAGCCATGTACCTCAGCTGGTGTCCTCTTTGCTGGCAGCTAGGCTAAAAGAGGCTCCGCAATCCGCTTTGGGACTGGCTGGTCAAGGACTACGCGATACGACTAGAATTGCTCGCTCTGACGCAGAGCTGTGGGCGGCAATCGTCTCCCAAAATTCTGAGGCTGTGGCACACGTCCTCGGTGAATTTGCTGCTGACCTGCGGGGACTGCTCGCAGGGCTAGCGGAAACGGGTCCGTCTGGGTTGGATCAACCCGGCCGCATGGGGGCAGTAGCTAAGGTCGTGCTTGCGGGCAACCGCGGGGTTGAGCGCATTCCTGGCAAGCATGGGGGGCCGCCGCGCCGATATCTAGAGGTGTCAGTTTTAGTCCCAGATAAGCCGGGCGAGTTTGGTCGCCTCTTTACTGAAATTGGTGAAGAGGGGGTAAATATTGAGGATTTTTCTATCGAGCATTCTGCCGGTGCCGCTGCGGGGGTGGCCCGCTTGCTAGTAATGCCTACGGCAGGACAGCCTTTAGTAGAGGCATTAAAGAGACGCGGATGGCAAGTTCCTTCTGCAATGAATAGAGGTCAGTGATGCTAGACAAAAAATTAGTAGTGGCTATTGACGGGCCTTCGGGTTCTGGCAAGTCTACTGTTTCGAAGGCGTTGGCCCAGGAATTAGGGGGAGCCTATATAGACACTGGGGCCACCTATCGTGCCCTCGCATGGTGGGCGATTCAGCAGGATTTGGACAGAGCTGACGAGGAGACTTTGGCACGTGCGGCCAGGGAGTTTCCTCTGGAACTGTCTATCGATCCTGCCAAACCCGGTGTGCGGGTGGCAGGTAAGGACATTTCGTCGGCCATTCGTACCGGGGAGGTAACTGAGGCCTCTTCGCAGATTTCAGCAATTGGTGGGGTACGCGAGGGACTAATCGCCAAGCAGCGGGAACTGATAGCTGCTGCCCTCGCCCCGGCTGTGGTGGTGGAAGGACGTGACATTACCACCGTGGTCGTGCCTGATGCCCCTGTAAGGGTGCTGCTTACGGCCTCTGAACAAGTCCGAATGGCGCGACGTGGGGCAGAACTCGGTGGGGCTGACGAGGCCGAGTTGGAAAAGCAGATTGTGGCTCGCGATGCCCGCGACTCTAAAACTACGTCTTTCCGGGACGCAGCCGATGGCGTGGAGCTTATTGATTCGTCGGATCTGTCAGTCAGTCAGGTTGTTCAGAAGATAAAGGAGTTGGTGAGCCAGGCCGGTTACGGAGAACTGGTGGACAAAACGGCGCAGGCACTGCGTGCGGGGCTCGACGACTATGAACTGACTAGCGAGGATTTAGCGCTGCTTGAGGCGTCTCCAGACGAGGTGCCAGAGGCGAAAGTAGCGCCTGGAGACCCGGTAGTTGCCATTATTGGGCGTCCTAACGTAGGTAAATCTACGTTGGTCAATCGCATATTGGGGCGGCGTGCAGCAGTAGTGCAGGACGTGCCCGGGGTAACTCGAGACAGGGTTTCTTACCCGGCTGAGTGGGCAGGCCGGCACTTTACCCTGGTAGACACCGGTGGCTGGGAGGTCGACGTAAAGGGGTTAGACCAAACAGTTGCGGACCAAGCTCAAATTGCCATCAGCCAGTGCGACGTAGTGGTCTTCGTGCTCGATGCTTCAGTAGGCATTACCGCTACTGACGAGCGAGTCGTGAAGTTGCTGCGTAGCGCCGGCAAGCCGGTGGTTCTGGCCGCAAATAAGGTTGATTCAGAACAGTTGGAGGCCGATGCCGCAGGGCTCTGGGCTCTGGGAATGGGGGAACCTCATCCGGTATCGGCTCTGCACGGACGCGGGTCGGGCGATCTTTTGGATGCGGTATTGGAAGTGCTTCCAGAAAAATCCGCAGTTGCTAGCGCCAAACCTAATGATGGTGTCTTCCGCATTGCTTTGGTGGGAAGGCCGAACGTGGGCAAGTCTTCTTTCTTGAACGCCCTCGCCGGAGAACAACGGGTGGTTGTTCATGACCTGGCTGGTACTACCCGAGATCCGGTGGATGAGTTGCTGGAAATCGACGGGGAGCCGTGGTGGTTCGTGGATACGGCCGGTATCAGACGAAAGATGCACAAGTCGAAAGGGGCTGATTTCTACGCCTCCTTGCGCACCCAGGCAGCGATCGAACGCTCTGACGTGGCGGTGGTTTTGCTAGACGCGACCCAAACAGTTTCGGAACAGGACGTGCGCATCATCAACCAGGTGATCGAGGCCGGCAGAGCCTTGGTAATTGTGAATAATAAGTGGGATCTCGTAGATGAGGATCGGCAATTTGATTTCAAGAGGGAGGTGGAGCGCGACCTAGGGCATGTCTCCTGGGCTCCTTCGATCAACGTGGCTGCCCGCACGGGGTGGCACACGAATCGTCTCGTGCGCGCCCTTAACGCAGCTATAGACGGTTGGACTACACGCGTTAGTACGGGTTTGCTCAATTCGTATCTTGGCGAGGTAGTAGCAGCTAACCCGCATCCAGTGCGTTCTGGCAAACAGCCGCGTATTCTGTTTGGTACCCAGGTGCATTCGGCCCCTCCACGCGTCGTGCTGTTTACAACTGGGTTTATGGACCCGTCCTACAGGCGTTTTTTGGAGCGCAAGCTTAGGGAACGTTTTGGTTTTGTGGGAGCTCCAATCCAGATTGCAATCCGCGAAAGGCAGAGGCGAAAGAAATAATGTCTGAATCCGAAAAAGTCCGTCTTGCGGCCGAAAATGACAAGTTGTTGAAACAGGTCAGCCGCCAGATCCAAAGCTTGCAGGAACTACCAGAAAAGGTAAGTGGGCTTTCGACTCAGATGAGCAAGCTTATGAAGTACTACTACGGGCCTTGGAGGGATGATCGGGAGGAGCTCGAAAAGGCTGGAAAGGGCCAGTTTGGGGTTCTTAGCGAGGATGCAATTTGGGATCAGATGGGTTCTTACCGGCAGGTGTTAGAGGACTTAAAGGACGCGGTTGGAAAGGCTTTAGAAGAATATGAGCAATAAAAATGTGGGCCCTGCAGGGCCCACATTTTTATTGCTTTTGCCTTAGCGCAGATGAGCTTCGGCATACATGTCGCCGTAGGCTTTCAGTGCTGCCGGGTGCAGGATTGCCCAGGCAATGGACGTGATGGCGAATAGGAAACCACCTGCAATAGCTAGAGGTGCGGTGGCGGTGGCGATGCCGCTGACAATGAGGACGGCGCCAACGATAATTGCCAGCACGAGCGCAGCGTTCTTTAGGTTTAACTTTGAAGCAGTTGATTTAGTAGTTACAGCGTCCATGTTCTTTCCCTTTCTTCTGTCACGCACCTTGCGATCACGGTTATTATCATGCCGCCGCCTGCCCAGCCCCGCAAGGCCTTAGCACGTGCTAGTGGAGAACTTTTTGAAGGGAGTAGAGCAGAACTTTTTTGGACTGATAATTAGCAGGAAAGTAGCCCTTGCAGACGCTGTTATTTGGGGCACAAGGGAGCTGCGTTAGCACTTTTAGCGCGTTCCAATAGCATCGGGGCTTGCTGCAAGAGAACTTATTAGACTGTTTTTATGAGTTCTGGCAAAACTGTGAGGGCAAAAGGCGGTTTAGCGCCTCTTCGTTTGGGGCCGGCTGGTAGGGAGGGAGTTCCGCTGCTGGAGTGGATGTGTGCGCGTTACCCTTCCTTGGAACGGACGAGATTAGCAGAACTCTTTGTTGAGGGCGCATTCGTAGATTCGGACGGTGAACCTTTGGGAGCGCTGGCGCCTTCTACGGTTATAGCGCGGGGCGCATACTTCTATCGTCCGGTAGCTGATGAGGTAGATTCTCCGATAAAAGTTAAGATTATTGCCGAAACCGACAATTGGATTGCCGTTGACAAGCCTGCCGGTTTGGCAACTACGCCCCGAGGTGCCTATGTGGCCCGATCTGTGACCGTTGCCCTCCGTAGGCAGGAGGGCAATGACCAGCTGGTGCCGGCCCATCGGCTGGACAGACCAACTGCAGGGGTTTTGCTGTTTACGAAACGTCGGGAAATGCGCGGGGCATACCAGAAGTTATTTGAGCAACGCCAGGTACAAAAACGCTACCGGCTTTTAGCACCCTATATAGGCGAAAAATTCTCTTTTGAGGGCAAAATCTTTCGCCCTGAGGGCTCTCGTAGGGTGGTGGCAAGTAAAAAGGGAGAGCCGAATTCATTTACGGTGTTCACTTGCTTGGGAAGGTGTGGATCGCAGGCACTGTATGAAGCGCGTCCTACTACCGGCAGAATGCATCAGATACGGGCACACATGGCCTGCCTTGGAGCCCCCATTGTGGGGGACCAGATGTATGGGGGTGTCTCCGCCGGTCAGCTACAGCTGTTGGCCTACTCGCTGGAGTTTAAAGATCCCTTTGGGGAGCAGGTTTATCTGCGTACTAGCCAGCGACTTCCCCTAAAAGGCGCGTAGAACTGGTAAAGGGAATTTCCCACGGCTGCTTGCTAGGATGAAACAGAATCAACAGCGAAGGAGTGAGCATGTCGTTAGCAAGTGCAATCATGCGTGGTGTTACTGGGGCTTTCATCTTGGATTCGGGCATTCGAAAATTGAATATGAGTGACGAGCAGGCGAAGGGACTCCAGCAGATGGCTGTTACCGGAATTCCGGCCCTAAAGGAGCTCGACGTCAAGACGTTCGGCAAGTTCATTTCGGCTTCTGAAATTGCCGTGGGGGGAACTCTTTTGGCTCCCTTCATCCCTAAGAAACTTGCGGGGCTGGCACTGTGTGGTTTTGCCGGGGGAATGCTGACCATGTATTTCCGCAATCCGCAGATGACTGAGGCTGATGGGATCCGCCCTTCTGACGAAGGCATCGCGCTCGCCAAGGATTCCTGGATGTTTGCCATTGGGGCGGGCCTGCTCACTATGAAGGAGTAGTGTTGGCATAGCTTAGCTCACTAGGGGGCTTCGGCCCCCTACTTTTTTGCAAACGGATCGTTTGCTGGGTTGCTACTGGCTGTATATTCAGCCTGCCTTAGCGCAGCGCTAGCGGCATTGGACCCAAAGAGGTGTGCGATCAAAGCGGCAGTCATGTCCATTCCCGCGGCTACCCCAGACGAGGTCCACCTATCCCGATCGGCACACCACCGTGCTCTCTGCTTCCATTCAACTGCGCGGCCGAAGGAAGCGGCCCACGCGAAAGCTTGCTTATTACTAGTGGCCTGATAGCCATCTAGTTCGCCTGCTGCGGCAAGTAGCGCCGAACCTGTACAAACCGATACCACGAGGGCGTGGCTTTTGCAGAGAATGCGCAATTTTTCTAGGAAGGCGGCGTCCCTAACTAGAGCTCGCGAACCAGGCCCGCCCGGCACTAGCAGTAGGTCGCCGCCGCTATTTGAGGTGCTGGCTGAAATAGAAAATTTCTGAGCGCTGAGCACCTTCGGCAGGGTAGCCAAGTAGTGAAAATGTACAGCTGGCACCCAACTGAGAAGCTCTACGGGGCCAAATACGTCTAGCGCTTCAAAGCCATCGTAAAGTAGTACATCAACTAGGTAGGTGTCTTGTTCCATGCCCTATGCTTTCACGGCCCGTATTTCTTCGCCAGGGGAGGGCGACGAAATAGTCTAAAAAGTTAGGTTGACCTAATTCGACTCTATCTGTAAAATGACAACCGTTGTCATTAATGGTAGTGGCTGGCTGGCGAATCTACTAAAACAAATTAACTAAAAGGGGAAACGGTGAAACGGTCACTAGTGGGTATGAGCGCGTTTGTTCTGCTCGCCCTCACCGTGACTGGGGGTGGGGTGGCGCAGAAAGGCGAGGGCCCCACTAAGAAGCCAGCTAATCAGCTAAATGTAGCGGTTACGAATACCCAAATCTGTGACTACGCAACTCAGATTGTTGGCAGTAAGGACGCGGACTCCAAGCTAGCTGTTGCAAAGACCGGTGCTGCAGGAAAAACCAAGCGTATCGGCGCTCATATAAAGAACGCTCAGTTGAGTATGAACTTAACCTGTCTGTTGGCTGCTTACGGAATCGCTTCCTCGCTGCTCCACGCAGCAAAATAAGTGAAAGGTGGCGTATTGACTGCGATATTGCAACTAGCTGGCGCATCGCTAGCCTACGGCCGAAAAATTGTGGTCACGGGCTTAGAAGGTACCTTGAACGAGGGCGAAGCCTTGGCGCTTATAGGGCCAAACGGTTCTGGGAAAACTACTTTGCTAAGGGCCCTGACTGGGGCGGTGCGGATAGCGGAGGGCTCGATAACGATGCCGGCAGGGGCGAGTATTGGCTACGTTCCCCAGCATCTGAATTTAGACGCCACCTTTCCCATAACTGCCTCTCAAGTGGTCGCGATGGGGTTGAGAGCGCAGACAGGACTACTGGGAAAAATACGTTCTAGGCATAGAGAACGTGTGAATAAGGCTCTTGCCCAGGTGGGTTTGGCGAGCAGGGCGAATGAACGTTTTGGGGATCTTTCCGGGGGGCAACAGCAAAGAATTCTGTTGGCGCGCGCGCTCATTGCGAACCCAACTCTGCTTCTACTCGATGAACCTTTCAATGGACTTGACGAACCCAACAGAAAGGCGTTGGAGGAAATAATTACCAGGGCAAAAGCAGATGGGATAGGGATTGTGGTCTCAACTCACGACATTTCGCTAGCTCAAAAGACCTGTGACAAGGCAGTGCTGTTAGCGGGGAGGCAAGTAGCATACGGGCGACTAGATGAAGTTCTACGCGACGAGCTGGTTGATGTGGCTTACGGAAAGAGGCGGTCGTGTTAGGCAGCCTGTTGGAACAGTTGCGTGGAGTATTGCAACCTATTCCCGGCCTAGAATTCATTTGCAGTGCCCCTTACATATTCAAGCCATTTTGCCTGCTAGTAGTGCTCGCTATTGCGGCAGGCATTGTAGGCACTCTAGTGAACTTGCGATGCGCTGAATTTAATGCCGAGGCCTTAGTGCACGGTGTCTTTCCTGGCATCGTGGCGGGGGCCATTTACGGTGGGATAGACATGATCGTTCCGGGCGCTGCAATATGCGCCGTTCTTGTAGTGTTTGCTCTGGTTTGGGCCGGCCGGAAAACCGAGATAAGCGAGGGCGCTACCGCTACTGTGCTCACTACGTTTTTTGCCCTTGGAATTGTGCTGTCTTTGAAAAAGGGCGACATGTCGGGCCAGCTGGAATCGTTGATGTTTGGGCGCCTACTGGACGTTACTGACGTGCGGCTTGCCCAGTCGCTTGTAGCTTGCGCGCTTGCGGTGGCACTGGTGGCTCTAACATGGAAGAGCCAGATTATTGTGGCCTTTGACCGGTCTAGTGCTCCCGTATTGCGAATCAATACGCTCGCGATAGACGTGGTGCTGAATGTTGCAATCGCTGCGGTGGTGGTAGCGGCCGCCTCGGCAGTAGGTGTACTGCTTGTTATTGGCTTTTTGGTTGTTCCTGGGGCTACCGGTCGCCTGATCGCGAAGAAGGTATCTACTATGGTGCCCGTTGGAATTGCCACTGGCCTCTTGTCTTCATATGTGGGGTTGGCTGTTTTGGGGATTTTTTCTGCGCGGCCGATCTCGCCTCAAGGGGTTCTTTCTTTGAGTATGTGCGCGGTATTTGTTGTGGTGCTGGCTGCCCGCTTTTTCTTTAACGCCCTTGGCGCCGAAAAATTGTTGAAACTGAGGAGCAAATAATGGTGAGCATGTGGCAGATCGTGTCGTTGCCACTTCTAGAGGCGATTGCTGTGGGGGCCTTATGTGGACTAGTGGGCGCTTTGGCTCTATTGCACAAGCGGATTTTCTTTGCAGAATCTATCACTCATGCGGCTTTTCCCGGAGCTGTAGTGGGCGTAGTGGTCACCACCTGGTTGGTGAGTGATCATTTTTGGCTTTCGGTGGGTTTGTTTGTCGGTGCGGCCGTTGGGGGAGTGCTGCTTGCCCTGTTTATGCATGCTGTAGCTGCAGTTAGTGGAATATCTGCCCAGGCTGCTGCTGGTATAACGCTCACTTTAGGTTTTTCTGCGGGTTATTTTTTAGATAAGTGGTTTGCTCCGCTACCGCTGAAAATAGAATCCTTTTTGACTGGTTCCTTACTGGCTTGTAGCAAAGTCGATGTTTGGGCAAGTGTAGGGACATTGCTTTTTGCAGCTTTGCTTTGGTGCTTTGGGAAAAGAAGCCTCGTTGGATCCGCATTCGATCCCGTTGGTTTTCGAGCTTCCGGGGGCCAAGTGGGGATCTGGAGGTTTGTTGTAAATGCTCTGCTCATTGCCACTGTAACTGTGATTATTCCAGCTGTCGGGATGGTTGTATCGATCTCCTTGTTGGCGGGGCCGGCTGCCGCGCTGAAGACAAAATTTTCCAGCACTGGTACCTACGTGCTGGCGTCGACCCTTTCTGGGGTAGTGGTTTCTGTGGCGGGGTTAGGGCTGGCTGTGTGGCAGGCGCTTTCTGCGGGAGGCTGCATTGCTCTAGTGGCTGGAATCTTCTTTATTGTCGTAGAGGGCGGCTGGCGGCTTTGGCGGGTAGGTGCGGCTTCCGTAGTGGACTCTAAAGGGGCGCGCAGGTTTGGCAGTAGGTGTTTACCGTCACAAGATGTCTAGTTTTTGCGAATCTGGTTTGGAGTTCGGCTTGGGTGTTGCTATCCTTTTCTAGTCGGAACGGGCTGTGGCGCAGCTTGGTAGCGCACTTGACTGGGGGTCAAGGGGTCGCAGGTTCAAATCCTGTCAGCCCGACAAGCGTGATGTCCCGCGTTTTAGGTTCGCCTTTGACGCGGGACATTGCTGTGTTTCTGGCTGGGGGACTTTGCCTCGCATGACATATGAAAGACCGCGTATCTAAAACAGAAGATTAGCGGATTTACCTGAGGTTCGCTAACACTCTGACCTGGAACACATTCCTGCTGCCTGGCCTAAAACCAGAGTTACGCCAGAAGATTATCGCCGCCGGAGCCGGCGTCTTGAAGGCTAGAAAGGCCCATCCGGGGAGTGTCACCTTGTACCGCGCTCACCGACGAGTCCTAGTTGGCAGAATCCATCTCTGTTCTTGTATCGTACGTCTCAGACTGCTATCCTGGCGGCGCTTGCAGTATCGCCCAAAACACAATGAAGTGGACTCCCAAAATGCGTAAAAGACCCGCGTTATTTTTAGCGCCCTTACTTTCAGTATTATTGCTGGCACCTTCGACGGCTAATGCATCGTTCGGCTCATCAATCTCGACATATTCATTCGAGGACGGGGAAGCCCCAGTATTGCGATATGTAAAGACGATTGGCGGCGTTACTCATTTCGATAAACAAAAAGCTGCTGCCGAGGGAGCATCACCTGAGCTACTAAAAGTTGGAGAAATTATTGAAGAATACTCACTTGCGGCCAACCCTAATGGCGATCGCCTATCTCTCCCCATTTACGGCAACTGGTGCGGGCCTGGATACTCGGGGCCGGGCAAACCAATAGACAAACTTGACACTGCGTGTATGCATCACGATAAGTGCTACGGGAAGAAAGGTTACCTCAACTGTAAGTGCGATCAGCAACTTATCGATGAAATAAATAGGAATTTTTCTAAAATGAAAAAGAAGGAGAAAGCCTTTGCAGTAGCCGTTAAAGCCTACTTCATTGCGCAGAAAGCCTGGTGTAAAAAATGAGCACTCGCTCCAGTTGGGCTTTTCTTGGAAACCCAAAACCTAAATGGTCCCTCGGGCTGGGCTGGGGCAGCATTTACGCCTTCATCCCCGCGTGGTTCATATTTGGCAATGTTCTGCAGAATGCGCCTTACGCTGGATGGTTCTGCTTGCTTGCAGGAGGAATCGCAACAGTAGTGGCCTTCAAGCACAGGAGCTTCCTGCTGCTAAGCTTTGGCATATTAGAGGCCTTATCCTATGGGATTATCGTGATCATCGCTGGGGTCAACACCCCCTGACACAAATTGAGCGGTCTCGCAAATGGATCCCTTAAAAAGCTCGGGCCCCGTAGGGCCCGGCGACAATGTTCCCATACAGGGCTGATCGCGAGCCTTTAGGGCATCTATTTTCTGCCACTAGAACCGTTTACCCGAAAAAGCTGGGCAGGACAATAAAACAAGCCACGACACGCCCGAGTTATACACACAGTTTGGCCATTAACCCCATTTTCTATGTACTTGGCGGTGCGGTAATAAAACGCCACCGAGCAAAGCTCGGTGGCGCTAGAGAAAGGACAGATAGAGATGTATCTCAGCTATCCTCTGGCAGTCTACCGGGTATAATTCCGCAAGTAAATACTGCAAACTTGAGGTTTATGCTTGTTGGGATTGAACCAAATTACATAGCCGGTCGATATACGACCTTAGAAAATCTTCAGTGTCTGGCAGTAGATGTCCGTCCTCGTCGAAGAGTGTGGCGATGCGTCCTAAAAATACTTCGGGCTGGGATGGCATAGGCATGTCAAAGTAGGAAAGAGCAAGGCGCAGGTTCTTGTGCGCGCTGTATCCGCCCATAGCTCCGACGGAGTGAGAGATGATGCCAGCTGGTTTACCGGTGAAAACGGCTTGTCCGTTTGGTTTAGAACCAATGTCTACCGCATTTTTTAGGCACGCGGGTATCGTTCGGTTATTCTCTGGGGTTACAAATAAGATTGCATCTGATGAGGCCAGAGTCTGCCTAAAATACTTGTATCCACAAGGTAGCGGTGTGTCAGATACTTTAGGGTCGTCATAGTCATAGTTGTATAAATCTAGTCCCCAAATCTCTACAATGTTTGCTTCAAAGCCTCGAGGGAAGAATCCGCAAATGGCTTGGGCTATCTTTCGGCTATATGAGCCCGTCCGTAGAGAACCAACTAGAATAGATACTTTCTTGCACATTAGAAATCCCAATCGCTGTCGGAAGTGTCTTCAGATTTGCCAATAACATAGGAAGAGCCTGAGCCAGAGAAGAAGTCGTGATTCTCATCGGCTCCAGGTGATAAAGCGGCCATAATCTCTGGACGCACAGTAGTTTCTTCTAAGGAGAACCTGGCAGGATAGCCTAAATTCATCAACGCTTTATTTGCGTTGTAACGCACGAACGCCGCAACGTCATCCATGAGGTCAAATGGTTCATACAGTGCTCCAGAATAGGTGAGCTCAAGGTTGTAGAGAGTCTCGAGGAGGTCGTAGGTGAAAGTCTCCATTTCTGCTTGCTCAGACTTAGATCTTTCTGCTAGCCCAATCTGGTACTTGTACCCGGAGTAGTAGCCATGGACGGCCTTATCTCGCAAGATAAGTCGAATCATGTCAGCAGTGTTCATCAGGGTTGCCCTCGTAGAAAAATGTAGTGGCAAATAGAACCCGGCATACAAGAGCAAGGACGAGAGCATAGTAGAGGCGACCTTGCGCTTTAGGGGGTGTTCTCCAAAGTAATATCGCAGAACAATCTTTGCGCGCTTTTGCAATATCTCATTACTCGTAGCCCACCGGTAGGCCTCATCAATTTCAGGTGTGGAGGTGAGGGTTGAAAAAATAGAAGAGTAGGAGCGGGCGTGCACAGCCTGCATGAAGGCGATATTGGCGTACACCGCTTCCTCGTGTTCGGTGTGTGCATCCTGTATCTGACTAATCTCACCGACGCTGGCCTGAACCGTGTCTAAGAGAGTTAGCCCAGTAAAGACGTGCATGGTGAGCGTGCGTTCTTCGGGGGAGAGCTTTTGCCACGAGGGCAAGTCGTTAGAGAGCGGGACCTTCTCGGGTAGCCAGAAATTCGCTGTTAGCCGGTTCCAAACCTCCAGATCCTTACTATCTTCCAGATCGTTCCAATTGATCGGACGTAGTGGGGCGTCCTGGTTGAAACGGAATTTTGGGGGACTAATAGCATTCGGCGTTGACATTGCTCTCCTAAAGCGTTTACACAAGATGTAGTTGTTGTGGGCAAGACGACCACAAGGGATAGTATCTAGGCCCTAGCTTGCAATGTAAAGTTAGACACGCCGAACTATTAAGTATATGGAGGCTAACTATTTCTTGCCGTATCTGGCCCGGGCCTCAGATTCGTGTTCGCGCAACGTGTGAACTCCAGTTTTTACCTTCAACTCAATTAGTCTTAGCGCGCGTTCTCTCGTTAGGGTGAGACGCAAGCGTCTGGTTGATTCGAGCCAGGGAGGTCGCGCCCTCTCTTGGGGCCGCACACGTGCTTGAATCGGTTTGTTACAGCTTCTTTGGGGCTAGCTAAGGCGAGGGGAAAACCGCGCTCTGGAGTATGGGGGCAAGTGTATTAACGTGCAACTACTCCGCTAATGGCTAGAAGCGGTAGTTTATTTGGGGCGTTTTCGGCCCTGAAGTACCGGTGTACCGTTGTGGCGTCTTTTGCGAATGATTTGGCAGCAGGCGGCGGTGGTTAAAACGATGAGGGTGAGGTTGATTGTGGCGTTGAGATAGTGCCATGGGGTGGTTGGATTTTGCCATAGGTCTGCGGCGGCGTAGAGGGCGGTTAGGGCTATGCCGAAGCGGGCGATGTAGCCGACTGTGGCGGCGCAGATTAGGGTGCAGGTGAATGCGGTGATTGTTTCTTTGGCTGTTGTTGACGGAATCCAATTTGTTGGTTTGCTGGCGCTGGCGGCAGTGGCTATGAGCCCGATTTTGAGGGCGAAGCAGGTTTGTAGGGCCGCTTGCGTGTGCGAAGGGAGTGTTTTTGTGCGTATCGGCTTGCGGTGGGGTGGGGATTTTTCTAGTAATAGGTTGTAGCAGGTTTTGGTGAACATGTTGTTATCCTGAGGTCGCGGTGTTTGGCTTTGTAGGATTTAACTTTATAGGATATTCGCTTTATTGGTGCCCAGGGTTCTCGTCGGTTTTGGGTGCACTTCTGTATCTAATATTGCTAAGGTTAAATATTTTTCTAAAATGGTTGCGAAAATTAGGTATGTACAGCCGAAAGTTAGTGGCTAGATTTTTCTTGTGCAGGGAATGTTCTTGCTACGTTTGGTAGCACACTTTCGCCGACGAAGCTTGATTTTACCTAAGGATTTGTCTGCGATCTTTTTCAGATTTGGGAGTCCTAGGGTGGTGCCGCGTAGGTGCCCTAGGGGGCTTTTGAATGCCTCAGTGGGTATGTTGGAGGTGCAGAGGGTGTTTAGTTTTGGCTGGGTTTCACTAGGCTTCTACTAGCAGGGTGTAGGGTCCGTCGTTGGTGAAGGTGACTTTCATGTGTGCGCCAAATTGTCCGGTTTCGACGGGTAGGCCGCGCTCGCGCAGGCCCGCAGCTACGGCCTCGTAGATAGGCTCGGCTACTTTGCTTGGGGCAGCTTTTGACCATGATGGTCGGCGTCCTTTTTGGGGGTTCCCGTAGAGTGTGAATTGGCTGATCAGAAGTATGGGGGCGTTGTTGTCGGTGGCTGATGTTTCGTCTTCAAAAATACGTAGTTCGGCGATTTTGCGTACTATTTTTTTGATTTGCTCTTTGCCGTCATCGTGTGTGATTCCCAGTAGCACCACCAGTCCTGAACCGGTGAATCCTCCAAGACGATCTCCTTCTACGGTTACTTGGGCGCCCTCGGCGCGTTGAATCAGTGCTCGCATGAGCCAATACTAACGCCGTTCTGGTGGCGAGTAGGGGCGGAAAAGTTCCATTAAAAATCGCTCATTCAAAAGTGTAGGTGTATCGTTTTGCGTGCAATTAGGATTTTCACTGAAAGGTTCAGCTATGGCAGCAAGAGTCCTATCGACCGAGCAAGCAAAATCAGCGATATCGCAGCTACAATCGATTATCAATGGTGGGTTTACTGATCAGATTTCTCAGCTAGATGCGCAAGGCAAGATTCTTTCCGATCCGAATGTTTGGGATGGTCCGCTCGCGCAACGTTTCCGTGATCAGACCTGGCCCGAAACTCGTCAGGCATTAGATAAAGCCCGTGCTGAGTTGGAAGAGCTGCGCGGCCAGTTAGATCAGATCTCACAAAACATAATGACCGCGGGCGGTGGTGCATAAAAGAAGAATTGGGTGGAGGGGCCCATCGGTGGGCCCCTCCACAGCGCGTTTTATTCCTTGGGTTAGCCGTAGTTAAACGCAGAGTAAAGGACGGGCGGGTGGATGTTGGTGGTGTCGCTGGGTTGCTCAGCGGCATTGTCAATTCTGAAGGCAGGGCCGATGTGTCGCCTACCGAGCGGCCGGGGGCGGGGTTGCGTGGTTCTGTGGCGGGTT